>Ga0310120_10000573_pt1 | contig 29123 bp, 20 predicted proteins | sample CB27_AW_983_MG_FD_203506 | JGI IMG/M metagenome (GOLD analysis project Ga0310120, IMG submission 203506) | Marine microbial communities from Western Arctic Ocean, Canada - CB27_AW_983 | ecosystem: Environmental > Aquatic > Marine > Oceanic | place: Canada: Western Arctic Ocean | collected...
GTTTCGTTCTCGGCGGTTTCTGTCGGTCCCTCTGAATCGAGCGACTCGGCCGAATCGTCGTCAAGGTTGCTGGTCGGATCGGCAGCGATTGTTTCGTTCTCGGCGGTTTCTGTCGTTCCCTCTGAATCGAGCGACTCGGCCGAATCGTCCGCGCTCGCGTCGGCAGACTCGTCGAGCGGGGTAACAGGCTCTGACTCGGAAGCCGAATCCGAGCGAGACTCATCTTCAAACGGACCTGTGGATTGGCCGGGACCTGGCGGACGGGGAACGGCTTGACGCGGGTCGTCTTCCGGGCTGCTCGTGTTGTTTGGAACATCCGGTTCGGGGTCCGCCGGTAGTTCAGATTCAGCTGGCGGGGAGTCATCCGGGTCGTCGGAAGGTATGGATTCCGGGACAAACGGTTCGGATCGTTTGAAATCCTCCTTGTTTTTCTGATAGTACTCCGCGACCTCTTGGTCCGTGATTTCACTTTTGGCCTGCTCCAGGAAATCCCCCATGTCCGCCGCCAGGAATTCAACAGCCACTTGCCGTGGAACGGAGAACCCCGGTTCTGGAGAATTGGGATTGGGTGTCTGATCCTTGTACTTTTCGTAAAATTCCTCGGTTTGAACATCTGTCGGGCCGAGAACCTTGGAGACAAAGTCGGTCGTGTTGAACGCTACGGTCTCGGCCGTCACTTGACGAAAGATGCGGTTGTAAAAATCCCAACTGTCGCCCGGTGTCAATATGCGAGGATTTTGGAAAACCAGCAGATTCATTTTCTGGGACAGCAATTCTTCGCGAAGTACCAGGCGCAACACATAGTTGTCCATGCGGTTGTGCAGAACCTGCTGCTGGATGTCTTGTATTTCTTGACTTGTGAGGACACCCCCGGTGATTTGATTGATGAATCGGTCGATTGCCTGTTCATCCACAACCAGCCCCACTCGTGTGGCTTGTTCGGCCAACAAAATGGTGTGAAGTCTGGCCAACTCAGAATCGTTGACCAGGATTCCCGGGTAACGGACGTTGCCCTCGCGATCGGTGGTAATTCCTTGCGGCTTTCCACCTTTTTCGATGGCTTTGGTTGCCAGGAATGCTAAAAACCGGGCCGTTTGGCGATGCCTGGCGACTTTGCGGTACATTTGATTCTCGTCCAGGCTTTCTTTCCCGTCATTCCATTGCACAACCGTGTCATCAGGTGGCGCCTGATCGGAGCCCAAACGTCGAAGTGGCACGTTGGGGAGCATGAAGGCGAACATGATCATGACGCCAAACACTGCCAGTAATACCTTCTGGTATTTGCGAATGAGAGCGAGGGGGCCTTTTGCCATAGTCTTGCTTTCCGAAAAATCACCTAAATCGTGTTAGGCAAAGTCGTTATGAGAAACAGGAGAATCGTTTCCTGGCAGTTGAAACCTGTAATTTAGACCCGGCATGAGGTTCGCGGGCCACCATGGCCGACTTGACAGCTTTTAACGCCAAGTATAAATGAAATGGCATCCAGATGCTGTTGCGGATGAGCCGGCATTTTAGGTTTGATTGACCTAAAAGCAATCCCAAAAAGAGGGTTGGGCGTACTCGGCCGGCTCAATTGATGCCCACCCGACGTCTGGTATGGAACAGCACGACTTGGATTCTGGCCAGAATAGCATGGTTGCAGATCGGAGAACCGATGGCTGTAGGCTGTGTGGATTTTGCGGACTAGAACGCCCTCGTGGTTCCGGTCGTGACGCGAATTGTTGTTGGACTGATCAACCATCGCTTATTGAGCTGATATAGACTCACGAAGTTTACGTATCCATCCTGAATTCGCGTGAAGGTGAATTGTCAACGCCATGGCCAAAAAGACATCCAAGAAGGCCGCTTCGGCCCCGAAGGGAAAATCGTTGGTGATTGTCGAATCGCCGGCTAAGGCGCTCACCATCAAGAAATTCTTAGGTGCTGATTTCGAGGTGGAGGCAAGCATCGGCCACATTCGTGATTTACCAAGCGGCGCCAGAGAGATGCCCGACAAGTTCAAGAAAGAAGACTGGGCCTACCTGGGTGTCAATGTCAATAATGACTTCGAGCCGGTGTATGTTGTACCCGCAGACAAGAAGAAGCAGGTCACGAAGCTCAAGAATTTGTTGAAGCAAGCCGACAAACTGTACCTCGCGACGGACGAAGATCGCGAAGGCGAGGCAATTAGTTGGCATCTCTGCGAAGTGCTGAAGCCCAAGGTTCCCGTTAAGCGACTTGTCTTTCATGAGATCACGCGGGAAGCGATTGACGAATCGCTGAAAAACCCCCGGGACATTGACGAAGCGCTCGTCGAAGCCCAGGAAACCCGTCGCATCCTCGATCGTTTATTCGGTTACGACGTCTCACAGTTGTTGTGGAAGAAAGTCGGCCGGTCGCCGGGCGGTTCGACGCTTTCTGCCGGTCGGGTGCAGAGCGTTGCCGTGCGACTGATCGTACAACGTGAGCGCAAGCGAATTGCGTTCCACTCGGCAGCCTATTGGGATCTGGTCGCCGAATTCGCGAAGATAGCCGAGCCGAGTTTCAAGGCGAACCTCGTTGCGGTCGACGGCAAACGAATTCCGAACAGCAACGACTTCGACGATAAGACCGGCAAGGCGAAATCGGACAAACTGATGATTCTCGGCGAGCAAGCCGCGCGCGATCTGATCGCCCGATTGAAGGGCGAGACTTTCCGTGTCACCTCGATCGAGGAGAAGTCGTTTACCGAGCGGCCGAAGCCACCGTTCACGACTAGCACGTTGCAACAGGAAGCGATTCGCAAGCTGGGATTCACCGCGCGGCGCACGATGGATACCGCGCAACGGCTCTATCAGAACGGCCACATTACTTACATGCGTACCGATTCGACCATGTTGGCTCGCGTCGCCGTCGATGCAGCCCGGGATCTCGTTAGCTCTAGTTACGGCAACAAGTTCCTCCCCAGCTCGCCGCGAACCTACTCGGCCAAGGTCAAGAATGCCCAGGAAGCTCACGAAGCGATTCGGCCGGCCGGTCATCCGTTCGAGAAGCCCAACGTCTTGGAAGGAAGTTTGTCGAAAGATGAATATGCACTTTGGGAACTCATCTGGAAACGAACCATTGCCAGCCAGATGACCGACGCTGAAAAACTCCGCACGACAATTGTCATCGAAGGCGGGGGGGCAACTTTCAAGATCAGCGGCACACGAATTACAACCGAGGGGTTTCTGCTAGCTTACGTTGAAGGCTCGGACGACCCCAATGCGGAACTGGCCGGCAAGGACACCTTGTTGCCGGAATTGTCTCAGGGCGAGGAAGTCGATTGCAGGGATCTGCTGCCCAAGGAGCATGTCACGAAGCCGCCCGCTCGGTATACGGAGGCGTCGTTGACGCGCGACTTGGAGGCGAAGGGCATTGGCCGGCCGAGTACGTACGCGTCGATCATCGATACGATTCTCCGTCGCGACTACGTCTTCAAGAAGGGGACGGCGCTGGTGCCAAGTTGGGTTGCGTTCGCGGTCACGCGGCTTCTCGAAGAGCATTTGACAGCACTGGTCGACTACGAATTCACGGCTCAGATGGAAGATCTTCTCGACGCCATTAGCCGTAGGGAGCAGGAGCGAACGGACTATCTGCAGAAGTTCTATTTTGGGAACGGTACGCCAGGATTGCGGAATCGGATCAAACAAGGCGAAGAGCAGATCGACCCCCGCGAAATGAGCCGGTTCCTAGTCGGCCAGCCCGATTCGGGTGAACACACCGAGGAGATCTTTCTGCGCGTCGGCAAGTTCGGTCCGTTCCTCGAACAGGGAGAGCGAAAAGCAACCATCCCCGAGCAAACGGCGCCTGATGAGGTTACGCTCGAGTTTGCCATCGACTTACTGGAAAAAGCGCAGATTGCCGACGAGCCGCTCGGTATCTGCCCCGAAACACACAAACTGATCTTCGTGAAGACCGGCCGCTTCGGTCCGTACTTACAGCGCGGTACGCCGGACGATGAAGAGAAGCCAAAGAACGCCTCGATCAAAAGTTTCGGCGTCGAACCACAGGACATGACGTTAGATATGGCGGTGAAGATTCTCGCCTTTCCAAAGACACTTGGCGAGTTTCCCGACAACAACGAACCAATCGTCGTTCAGGACGGCCGCTTCGGTCCGTACGTCAAGTGCGACAAGGAAACGCGATCGCTGCCCAAGGGAACTTTGCTGCTCGATGTGACGCTGGAAAAAGCAATCGAACTCCTCAAGCAACCGAAGACGCGTGGCCGTGGTCGATCCACTCCGAAGGAACCGATCCAAACCTTTGACAAGTCGCCAGTCACCGACGAGCCAATCAAGTTACTCGACGGTCAATACGGCCCTTATGTCACCGACGGTGAAACCAACGCTTCTCTGCCGAAAGGCATGTCTACGGACGAACTCACGTTCGAAAAGGCGTGCGATCTGTTAGCCCAGCGTGCTGCCAAAGGACCCGTCAAAAAGAAGAAAAGGGCAACAAAGAAAGTGGCTAAAAAGCCCACTAAAAAGCCCACTAAAAAGCCCACTAAAAAGGCAACGAAGACAAAGAAAAAATCTGTCACGAAGAAGTCAACGGCCCGCTCAGCGACAAAATAATGTCAGGCTGTTTTGCGATCTGAAAACAGTTTCCAGAAAAACAAACGGCCGGAAATCTTTGTCGGGGACCATTGCATGGTCCGGGCCGCCGCTAGCAACACATAGCTGGCAGGACGATTGGCTTCCTGGTTGCCGTCTCTACGTGCAATCCACTTTGCCAAATGCTATTGGATGAACTGTTGAACCTTCGCGTGAAGGATTCAATCAATGGGGCGCCGGATCTTCTGTTTGTCCGGAGGGAACCGATTCAGCTCATGGGAAATGCCGCCGAACAAACCATGACCCGGATTGTGACGTATGTGCGGGGTGCTTCCATGATCGACCCGTCTCTAGAGATACCTCTGGACCGTTCTCTCCTCGAAGCCGGTGTCTTCGACTCGTTCGGAATTGTTGAATTGATCACCTACATCGAAACAGAGTTTGATCTGGTGATCCCGGAAGAGGATCTCACTCAGGAAAAAATGGGTTCCATTCGAAAGATGGCCGATTACGTCTCTCAAAAGAAAGCTGCCTGAAAGATGTCTCAGTCGACTCATTGTTGCCAATGCGTAACCCCGAGGACGTTTCCTAACGCGAACTTCAACGAACTCTCTGTCTGCAGTGGTTGTTCTGCAGAGCAGCCCCAACATCAGACCAAGTTCAACGAGCGTCAGAGACTTGAGTTTGAAAAAACGATCGCGGCAACTCGCGGGAAACAGGTTTACGATGCCATCTGCTGTTATAGTGGTGGCAAAGACTCGACGTACATGCTGAAGATGATGGTCCGGGACCTCGAACTGAAGGTGCTGGCTTTCACTCTGGACAACGGGTTCATTACCGAGCAGTCCAAAGATAATATTCTCAAAATGGTTGACGTCTTGCAGGTCGACCATCTCTTCTTTCGGCCCTCGCGAGAGTTCATGACGCAGATGTACCGCCAGGCAATATTTGGCGACCTGAACAGGCCTCGTGGGAATTACCAGACCCGCATCAGCGATGTTGTTTATCCTGCATCAGCGTGGTGAACACTTAGGCGGCACGATTGGTCCTTCAGCACCGTGTTTCGATGATCTTTGCGGGATTTACCCCCGGCCAAATACCCCGCGCCGTGATTAGGAATAACCATCATTATTATCGTCAAACGTTTCAGCAGCATCGCGACCATTTGCAACGGTTGTTGGGCACTGCGTCGGAGCGATACCTGAACTTGCCCGATGACGAATTCGAAATCTTTCAGATGTCTCCGTACCTGGTGTTCGAAAAATCGGAGCAGTTCATCCTGGATGAGATACGTTCATTGGGTTGGGAACATCCGGAACAATTCGACGGCTGTACCTCCAACTGTGCCCTGAACGCCATCGGCAACCTGTGTCACGAAAAGAAATACGGTTTTCATCCATATGCCCTGGAGTTGAGTACACTCATTCGCAAAGGGTTGCTATCTCGTGAAGATGCCATGCGAAAGCTGACCCTGGAGGTGGAACCGGAGGTTTTACAGGAGACCTTGGAAATGCTAGGCATCACCCGGCAGGAAATTGATTCCCTCGATAGGCGTGCGGCATAACGATGTGTGGAATCATTGGTTGTCTTTACCAGGATCCCCTCGACGCGGAAACGCTGGGGCTTCGTATGCTCGAACGGATCCGTTATCGGGGTCCGGACCACGGCTACCTCCACCTGGAAAACAAAGTGTTTCTCGGTATTCGACGGTTGGCAATTGTGAACGTCGACCAGGGGGACCAACCGGCTTTCAGTGAGAATGGAAACGTCGTCGCTGTCTTTAACGGTGAAATTTACAACCACCGTGAGTTAAAAGAAGAACTGCTCGCCAAAGGATTTTCTGTCCAAGACGGTTCCGATGCAGAGATCATTCCCCATGCTTACCAGCAGTGGGGTCTGGACTTTCCAAATCATTTGAACGGTGACTTTGCCATCGCGATTTGGGACCGGTCTGCCAGACGCCTGATTCTGGCCCGGGACCGGTTGGGAATCAAACCGCTCTTTTGTGCCCCCGTTCCTCAAGGTTTGGTCCGGGCTTCAGAAGTGAAGGCCCTGTGGGCTCACCCGGAGGTCCCGCGACAACTGAACACCCGCTATCTGGGTCAGCTCTTCACCTACTGGACGGGTCTCGATCCTCAGTTCGCGTTTGAAGGGGTTTATCAGATCGAGGCGGGTCGAGTCGTTGTGTTTCATGAAAACGGTCGACAACTGACTTCCCGGAAATACTGGGAGATTCCCTGTCAATTGAGTGTGCCGCATTTTGATGGCACGTTCGAGGAATGTCAGGAGGCTTTTCGCGGTGAATTGCAGAAGTCGGTAGCCCTTCGACTTCAGGCAGATGTACAGGTTGGCACTTACACCAGCGAAGGGATTGATTCCTCGATTATCAATGTCTTGGCGTATCAGGATCTGAAGCATCGGGAAACTCAAACGTTTTCTGTCGCCTTTGAAGACCAGGTCTTTGACGAAAGCGTGTTCCAACAGGAAATGGTGCGACACCTTCAACTGGACGCGCACCAGGTACGTTGTCGAGGTTTAGATATCTACAACCATTTCCAGGAGGTCATTGGGCACACCGAGGCACCTATCTTTCGGACGGCGCCGGTTCCCATGTTTTTGTTAAGTCGTTGCGTCTCCAACGCTGGTCTCAAGGTGGTACTTACCGGTGAAGGAGCAGACGAAGTTGCTTGGGGCTATGACGTCTTCCGAGAAGCTGAAATTCGCCAATTCTGGTCAAGACAACCAAACTCGGAAGTGCGTGGGTTACTGTTTCGCAAACTCTATGCCTACTTACCACAGTTCCAGAATCCACGTCACTTTCGCCTGCTCGTTGTTTTTTTCGTCAAGATATGCAGCTTACCGATCAGCCGCTTTACTCCCACCAGATGCGAATCACCAACTCCAGAGCCACCCACCTGTTTCTCCATTCGGATCTCAAAAAAAATCTTGTGGAACAGGATCCGCTGGAACAACTGATCGCGTCCCTGCCGGCAGACTACCAGGAACGAACCCTGTTGCACAAAATCTTCCCTGGTGCGGGCCGTGCGGTTCAGCACGCGGAAGCCGGTGCCCTTGATGCCACAACGTCCCGACTACGGAGACAACAGGTTGCCAGCCGACTACCCCGAAGATTGTTTTCACCGTTTCAGTCGAGAGGAATCGGCCGCTATTCAATCGGTTGCCCGCAAGTTCGGCAGGCCCATTAATAATTTGTTGTCCAGGGACCTGTTTCTGGCACTCGAACGTTGGCGCACCGCCGAAGGGTACGCAGGCGCAGAGGATTGGCTACGGATTGTCATCCCTACCAGCTTGCGCACGCTGGCACAGAGGACCATGCCTGTGGCTAATCTGGTGAGCAACTTGTATCTGGACCATCAAGCTTCGGAGTTGCAGGACCCCGACAAAATCCTTGTCGAAATTGATCGGGAGATCAAGTTACTGAAGCGCAGCCAGTTGGGTTTGATGTTTTCAAATATTTTTGGAATCCTGGAAAGATTTCCCAAGCTTTTCCGGAAGACGGTTGGCCGAGACCGCTGTTGGGGCACGATGCTTTTGACCAACCTGGGCCCGGTCCTGACAAACTGTTTCTTGCCCCGCAGGGACGGTTGTCTGGAATTGGCTGACCTGGTATTGGACAACGTTGAGATGTTACCGGGCATTCCGGCTTATCAGTGCGTCAACTTTTCAGTCAGCCTCTACGGTGGTCGTTTGTCACTCGGGATGAGTTGCGACTCACGGGTTATCACTGTTGAGCGGGCAAAGAACTTGTTGGACTGCTTTGTCGCACAGATTTGTCAGTCGGCTGCTGTCTCTCCGGCATTGCAGTGGCAGGCACGTGAAGCGGCGTGAATTCTACGCCACATGCTGACCAGTGAAAAACGTCGAATGGGTTGATGATCTGGACCAAGAAACTGGAAATGCAAGGAACTGTGCCATTCGCGAAGGGTTCGAGCGAAAATGTTTCGCGACCTTCAAACGACATCAACCGGCTTGCCGGTACGTCCTGATTCGATTGCCGCTTCAACAACGGCAGTGATGGTTCGTCCCGTAGGTGCGTCAAGATCCGTCTCACCGTTGCCATCGATGGCCCGGGCAAAGTTGTCCATCAATTGATAGTCGTTGTCGTTGGCAACGCGAATGTTCCGGAATTCAGTTGCAGGTTGACCCCGGTAGTAAACACTCACCTCGGGCCGGGCTTCGGATATCACCAGTGCTCCCCGCGTCCCCAGGATGTGGACCTTGATTTCTCCGATGTCGGGATGGCTTGCCGCCCCGATACGGCCGATAGCGAGCGTCCCCAGGAAGCCACCTTTCATCTCCAGCGTCACGCTGGCCAGATCATCGACTTCGTTGTCGACATTGGCTTGATGAAACTGGGCAGCCGTATGGGTGTACACCCGCTCCACTTCCCATCCGCTCAGCATGTGCAGATAGGCCAATGGGTAGATCCCCTCGATTTGCAGTTCTCCCATGGGTTGTGCGCCCACACCTCCGTCCGATCCATCAGCATGTGCATCTCGTTGTCGCTGTAACCAGTTGATGGGGGCGTCGCCGGGCTTTCGTGAACCCTTGGGAGGTCCGGCATCTTTGGAAAAATAGAAATCAAGATGCATCGCATACGGTTGTCCGATCGCACCATCCTGGATGGCCCGGCGGGCCTCGATCAGTGCCGGAAGGTGATTTCGATTCCAGAGCAGGAATTTCACTTGATTGGCCTGAATCGCTTCCACCAGGCGATCGCATTCAGAGAGTTTGGTCGACATCGGTTTGTCCTGTACGACGTGCAGTCCTGCTTGTGCAGCTCGCACACTCAGGTCGCAATGACGTTCGGCTTCTGAACTCACGACCGCGACCTGCACGTCATAATCTGCAAGTGCGCGCTGTACATCACGAACGTAGGGGATACTCATTTGATCAGCAAACAGGGAATTCCGTTCGTGAACCCACTCAGGCTGCGAATCATCGTCGGCCACGACAACCAATTCAAATCGCGGATGACTGGCTACCCCTAGCGGTACATAGGAGTGTTTGACGACGCTGAGTACTGCCGTCCGGAAAGTCGTAGTGTTTTGAACGGTCTGCATGATTATCTCCGATCCGCGCCCAACATCATTGGCCAGCCGGGCCGACTTTAATCTAACACGACCGGACGGCCAGTCATCATCGACTCGATTGCCGCTTCGGCCACCCGTACCGCGGCCTGTCCGTCCCTGCCTGTCACGACAGGGTCCCGGTCTTCATGAATCGCATCAACAAATTCCTGTACCTGGGTCAGCAAGTGACCATCTCCTTGAACTCCCCGGATCGCTGTCGGCGGACCTCCACGATAAGCCAAATGCATGTTGTTGTGGTCGTCCGCATAGGCCGCGCCAGTCGTGCCGATTAACGACAGCGAAAAGTAGTTGGCACCGGCAGGTAGCGCCGTCGTCCGGTCAATCAAGGCCATGCCGTCACACGGATAAGCAAGGTGCAGCTGAAAGTAATCGTAATCTTTCAGCTGGGTATCGGATGATGAATCGGACTGGACAGTGGATGAACTCCGGGCTTTCCCATAGACCCGGGTGGGAAGACCTTGGAAAAGCCAATTGGCCAGGTCGATTTCACCGGCCAAATGACCAATGGTCACAGCATGATAAGCGTCACCGGTTGGATCTGGCGGGAAGGTGGCTGTGGTGTCGGCAGGCAGCCAATGGTGAATCCGCAGTAGCGCTGGTTCACCAAGTCGTCCGGATTTCAGGGCCTGCGCGACAGCCATATTTGATGGCAGAAAACGCATTTCATGCCCGACCATCAAATGGACAGCGGCTGCCTGGCAAGCCTCGGTTGCCTGGTCTGCCAGGTCGGTTGACGCTGCCAACGGGCCCTCCACCAACACATGTTTACCAGCTGCAGCGGCTTGTTGGACCAGCTCTGCGCGGGATTCCAGGGGTGCCTGAATAAGCACGGCATCGAACCCCTCAGCGTGTTGTTGAACAAGTTGGTCCCATGAAGTAAACGTGACGCGTGTTCCTAACGCAGTGGCTGTCTCACGGGCCCCGGCCAGGTCTGCGTGCGCCACCGCCACACAGGTGGCCCGCAGCAAACGACCCGGATCAAAGATACTTATTGGTGCCGAAGGGTTAGAGCCGACGACAGCAAGACGAATCATAGTTTTTGACGCAAGAAAAATTTCGGTTGCCAACAGGTGATGGGTCCACATTGTATGAAACGACACGATGATCTACCACGGGTCGTGTCCGTTTCAAGACCTCGCCCGGTACAGTGAACGGTGGGTCCCGCGGCCGTCGAGGGCGGTACGGCTGACGGGAGGAAATTTCGAAGTGAAGGCTGTTGCTGACACAAAACGGTTCGAAAGTGTTTAAGGGCTTGCCAGTTGAAAATATTGTCGCATACTCGAAGGCTTCCATTTCTTTGGAGGGTCCTGAAGAATGAAAACCAGGGCGCTCAGGCAACGTGAGCGACCGGGCACATTGGTCGGAAAAGGACGCTTCGCAGGAAGGGGCGTCACTTTTCATTCGTACGGTTGGTGTTGATTTTTCAGCTTGTTTCTTCGTGTTCGGCTGACAGCAGTCACCACGTTCCAGTTTATTAAGGCCCGTTACCAGCGGACGACCGCTTGATTGTTTTACTGCAGTTTTTGATATTGTTAACTTCTGTTTCTGCCAGTTGGCACCGAAGACTGGCAGATTCGGCGTTTCCGCAAACCGGTGGGGCATCTGAGGGTGCCAAAATCAATATTTTTTAACTGGTAGATGACATGAAATTTTCCGTTGGAATCATTGGCGCTACGGGATATATCGGGACTCCCTACCGAAGTGAAATTCGGGAGGCGACAACAGTTGCCGAGATCGTTGCCTTGTGCGCGCGGCGTCGAGACCGTCTGGAGGCGGCAGGCCAGCAGGATGGGGCTGCTTTGATAACGCATGATTGGCGCGAGGTCGTTGAACATCCGGACGTCAATCTGGTACTGGTGGCAACTCCTGACGCTCTCCATTATGAACCTGTTCTGGCTTGCGCCGCAGCCAAGAAGCATCTTTTCTGTGAAAAACCGGTCGGGAAAGATGCCGGTCAGGCGTATCGAATGTGGGCAGCGTATTCGGAAACGGGATTGGGACACTTCGTGCCCTTTTGGACGCGATATTTCCAGGTGTTTCGGCGGGCTCGCGAGATCGTGTTGGAGGGCACCTTGGGAGAGATTCGAGCGATTGTCTATCGCTGGCACAATCCGCGACCGGACTCCATGCCACACACCTGGCGGGACGACGCGAGTTTGTCTTCTGCCGGAAGTATCGCCGACGTCGGGTCACACGCTTACGACACCATTCGTTGGGTCACAGGCTATGATGCGCGGCGGGTTCTGGCTCACGCAGACGTAATGACGCCTCTGAAACCGGACCTCGGCTCGATTGACTTGACCGAGGCATTGGAATGGGGGCGCGAACACTCTGTCGAAGAGAGTCCCTCACAATGTCGAGCGACTGCCTTCGATTATGCTGACATCGCTATGGAATTTAAAAACGGTGCTGCGGGGTCCCTGGTGTTGTCCCACGTCCCGTTTGTGCGTAAAGGATTGGCTCCCGAACTGGAGTTGCATGGAACCCTGGCGTCACTGGCTGTCGATCGCGTCACGGGAACCATTACCTTGGCACGACCTGATGAAGATGTTCAAGTTCTGGAGACCGTAATAGAATCGTCAGGCAACCGATTTGCTTCGGTCGTGTTCCCGGCGATTCAAGAGCGCGCCACCGGGTCTGCCTGTGAGCACCCCGGTCTGGACGATGGCTGGCAGGTACAAGTGTTTACCGATGCAGCGTTGCGATCAGCCCAACGGGGTGAATGGGTAGATCTGGCTGAAATCGAAGAGGAGAGTGTGGGAACGCGCGGCTGATCGAAGTTGCAAGAGACGTTCTACCTGTACTGGAAGACGAACTGTTTTTGGGAGATACTGTGCCTGGACTTTCCCCCCCTGGACCTATCTAGCTACGAAACTCATGCCTGAACGAAACATTACATCCGACGAGCGACAACTCATTCAGCAAGCCCACCAACTGTTGCCGGGCGGCAGTACCGGTAATGTCTACAACGATGTGATCGTAGGTCGGGGCTCTGGTAGCCATGTTTGGGATGTCAGCGGGAACGAATACGTGGATTATCTTCTGGGTTCGGGACCGTTGGTTTTGGGGCATGCCCATCCGGAAGTTGTCCAGGCTGTTCAGAGGCAGTTGGAGAACGGCACGACGTTTTTCGCAACGCACGAGTCAGCGATTGCGTTGGCGGCGGAGATCGTGGCGGCATCGCCCTGTGCGGAGAGAATACGGTACACCAGTTCTGGCACGGAGGCGACGGAATACGCTTTGCGGGCGGCACGCGCGTTCCGACGGAAGGATTTAGTGCTCAAGTTTGAGGGTGGATTTCATGGAATGAATGCCTATTCCCTGATGAGTCAGGCTCCTTCTAATCCGCCCCCCTTTCCGCAAGCCGACTGCGATTCTGCTGGCGTTCCCCGCGTGTTGTGTGAGGAAGTGCTGATTGCTCCGTTCAATGATACCGAAACAACGACAGCGATGATCGAACGTCACCAGGATCAACTGGCTGCCGTGATCATGGAGCCTTTTCAGCGCGTCATCTGTCCGCGACCGGGATTTTTGGAAAGTGTGCGCAGCGTCACAGAACAATATGGAATTCCGTTGATTTTTGACGAAATTGTAACCGGTTTCCGTTTTGCTTATGGTGGTGCCCAGGAGTATTACGGCGTAACGCCCGACCTGTGTACATTAGGAAAGATTTTGGCAGGCGGTTTTCCTTTGGCGGCCGTTGCCGGTCGGGCGGACATGATGAGGGGTTTTGAACCCGGGGCTTCCAAAGACGGCAGCTTCATGCCGCAGATTGGCACGCTCAATGGCAATCCAATTGCCGCTGTCGCCGGTCTGGCCACACTGGAAGTTCTGCGCCGTGACGGAACCTACGAGCGTCTCAACGAGATGGGTCGACAACTGATGGATGCCCTGCGGGAAATCCTCTCGGAGTCCGGTATGGCAGCGCAGGTCGTTGGTGAACCCTCCGTGTTTGACGTTGTGTTCACAGACCAGGAAATTGTTGATTTCAGGTCCTACGCAACGGGTGACAAGGGTCTCTTAAAACGTTTTAACGAGTTGTTGATCTCGCATGGAATTTTTCGGGCTGACACCAAGTTTTATATGTCGCTGGCCCATACTCCCGAAGATATTCAACACACCATTAAAATTTTTGAATCGGTCATTTCCCAGTTGGCGTCGGAGTGAAGTGGATGCTGGCAGAAAAGCGTTTGACGAACGCTTGTCGAACAGCACATATGATGGAGGGTTCGGCGTGGCAATGCGGGCATCGGGAAAATCAGGTTGTGCTTAACACGTTGATTCAGGTGCGACCCGGGTGGTCCGTCAGGAAGGTCTCACGATGAACAAAGTGCGTTGTGCTGTGATTGGAGCAGGATGGTGGGGTACAACGGCCCATGTGCCTGCGTTGTACCACCATCCGCGGGCCGAGTTGATAGCCGTTCAGCACCACGATCTCGCAAAAGCGGAACAGATCGCGCACGATTTTAAGGTGCCCCATGGTCTGGCCACTGCCGAAGAAGTACTGGAACTTGATGATTTGCAGGCGGTTGTTGTGAGTTCGACGGCCAACTTGCATCATTCTCAAACGAAGGCTGCGCTGCAGCGCGGCTTGCATGTTCTGGTGGAAAAGCCAATGACGCACAGTGTCTCGGAAGCCGAAGAGTTAATTGAACTGGCGGCCGAAAAAAATGTGCAGTTGATCGTGGGAGCCACGTTCCACTACAACCGCCATGTGCTGGAAGCCAAACGCCTGCTGCAGTCGGGGGCTCTTGGTGACATCCATCTGATGTGCATACTCTTCATGGACGAAAATCTCGGGTTGTATCAAGGCCTGCCATGGAAAGAGTTTGCTGGTAATCACCCTGACCCGGAAGTGGAAGAAGAACCCTACATGAAGCCGGGGCAGACAAGTTATAGCGATCCGAAAATCTCCGGTGGGGGTCAGATTTACAATCAGGTGTCCCACGCGGCGGCGCTGGTTCCGTTTTTGACCGGGGATCAACCGGTGGCAGTCCATGGGCTGCTCAACAGCGCGGGTGCTGCGGTGGACGTGTATGACGCCCTCAGTTTTAAGCTCCAGCGGGGTACGATTGTGTCGTTGGCGAGTGGTGGCCGGATCGGCAACGCACCGCGACACCTGGACGTGCGGATCTATGGAATGCGTGGGGTCATTGAAATGGAATTGCTGGCCGGAACGATGCAGCACTGGAACGACGCCGGCGAGTTGACGACCTATCCTCCTCTCAGGACGGAGGAAGAACTTTATCCCCGTTTTGAGCCATCCCGAAATCTTGTGGATGTGGTTTTAGGCACGGCACCGAACGGATCACCAGGAGATGTGGGGCTGTCCACGATGAAGATCATCGAACAGGCGTGCCGAACGTCAGGAAACGTTTAGATCGATGTGTTGCCGTTTCCGTTGTGGGGGAGCATTGGCCCTGGAAAGAATGGCCTGCCAGATACGTCTCGGATTGTTGCCTACCACGGCGGTGGTTGCTTTTCAAGAAATGCCTTCATGCCCTGGCGTGCTTCGCCTTCCTCCAGACAAGTCAGGTACGCCTCGATTTCCAGGGATCCTGAAACGTTTCCGCAGTGCAGCAAACGCTTGATTTCTGCCAGAGCCGTGGGCGAGTTGGCGGCAACCTGTTGCGCGAGTTCCTCTGCTTCATTCCAGAGGGAGGCCGCCGGTACGACACGGGACACGAGTCCCATTTGCTGGGCGGTTTCGGCATCCACGATTTTTCCTGTGAGCAAAAGTTCGGCGGCGGTCGCAGTTCCCACTCGACGCAGTAGTCGGGGGATATTACCGAACCCGCCCGGTAACCCGATTTTCGCTTCCGGCTCTCCAAAAGTTGCCGAGTCCGCGGCCAGTGCGAAGTCACACGCGCCTGCCAGTGTGCAACCGCCGCCGGTGCAAACGCCATTGACAATAGCGATGACCGGCACGCGCAGGGTCTCAATGCGCTGTAAGAATTGTTGAGCCTGCTCGAGATAATTCCGACACTCTTCGGGTGAAGCAGACGACATGAAGCGGATATCTGCACCGGCCGAAAATGCGGGACCGGTACCGGTAATCAATATCACGCGGATCGCGGAATCTGTGGTGAAACGAAGCAAACCGGCATCCAGGCCCGCGATGATACCGGGCGAAAGGGCATTCATCGTTGCCGGGTGATCGATACGGAGAATACCCAGCCGGTCTTTTGTTTCAACGGTGACAGCCATGAAGCGACCTACGTTTCGAATTGCTTGGTTAGTTCCGGTTTCATTATCTTTCCCATCGCGTTGCGAGGCAATGCTTCCGTGATGCGAAGCAGGGAGGGAACCTTGTAGGGTGCCAGTAATTGTTTACACCAGTAGCGTAACGAATCCAGGTCGATTTCGCATCCGCTCTGCAGCACGACAACGGCTGCCACCCGCTGTCCCCACTCTTCGTCTTCCACCCCGACCACTGCACATTCTTCAATATCGGAGTGGGTTCTCAGGACATCTTCAATTTCAAGCGCCGAAACTTTGTAGCCGCCAGTTTTGATGATGTCCACGGAGTCTCGACCCAGAATGCGGTAGACGCCGGCCTTGCGCTCGGCGACGTCCCCGGTTTTGAACCAGCCGTCCGTCGTGAAGGCCTCAGCCGTTGCATCCGTCTTGCGCCAGTATTCGAGAAACACCGTGGAACCCCGGACCTGGATTTGTCCCGCTTGACCGTCCGGGACCGCGGCATTCTCCTCGTCCACCAGACGGACTTCGACGCCCGGTAGAGGAGTGCCCACGCAGCCGGGGCGACGTTTGCCATGTAACGGGTTAGAAAGCCCCATTCCAATCTCGGTCATTCCATAACGTTCCAGGAGTGTATGTCCCGATACCTCCCGCCACTTTTCGAGTGTTGGTACGGGCAAGGCGGCCGAGCCGGAAACCATCAGTCGCAGGCGACGGCAGCCGTCGGTCATGTTTCGTTGGCGGGCGGAATCCGCACGGTCCCAGGCCCGGGTCAGGCGTTGGTAGATGGTCGGCACCGCCATGAACAAGGTCAGCCCCTTTCCGGCGACGATTCGTTCCCAGACGCGGTCTTCATCGAATTTTGGTAAAAATTCGCATGTTGCGCCGGACCACAAAGCACAGCACATGGCGTTCAAAACACCATGCAGATGGTGCAGGGGCAGGACATGCAGGATGTGATCGTCCGGAGTCCATTGCCAGGCCTGCACCAGGGATTGGATTTGGCTGGCGATGATCGTGTGAGTCGTCACGGCTCCTTTCGGTCGGTTGGTGGTGCCGCTGGTGTAAAGCAGCATCGCTCGGCGGGAAGGGTTCACCTGGGGCAGCACCGGTTCCGAACCCATCTCTTCCACTTCGGGTGCCGGTGAGAGGAGAAATCGCAGTCCCCGCGCCTCAGCGATCGGCCGGAGCAGATCCTCAAACTCCGGGTGGGAGATAACGACACTCGCAGCCGAGTCATCGATGGTATATTCGAGTTCGCGGGCTGGGTGTTGCATACACAGCGGAACCGCAATTCCACCCGCACGCCAGATTCCCCATTGTACAGCGACGTGATCCATCGAGGGTGGAATCAGGAACGCGACGCGAGCTTCTTTCAGATCGAGTGCTTTCTCCAGCAGACAGTTTGCGGTCCGGGCCGACCGTTCGAGAAGTTCGGCATAAGTGTATGTTCCGGCCTCATCCACAACTGCAATCCGGTCAAGGTGCTGGAGGGATTGGTAGACGATCGGTAAGGTTTCCATGAGTGCACAATATCTTGCGATCGTACCGTCTGCAATCGGAGAAGTTATGGCGGGTCTGAGAGCAAGACATTTGGCGCAAGGCCTGCCCACGAACCGCTGAGCAGGTGTTCAAACCGACCGATTTGGGGTACCGTGTGTTCTGTTAAAACTTTCTGGTTCTAGTGGAGGTGATGATTTTCGTGGATACTTTTCGATTGGATGGCCGTCGAGCCCTTGTCACGGGCGGTAGCAAGGGTATTGGAGCCGGATTGGCGCGGGGTCTGGCTGAGGCGGGTGCTGATATTGTTCTTCTTGCACGAGGACAACAGGAATTGGAGCAGACTCGCGACGAGTTGCGAACAACGGGCCGAGAAATCGGAATTTGTGCCTGTGACCTGTCGCAGACCGATGCGATCGAAGGGACGTTCCAGCAGATTGTCCAGGAGCAGGGACCGTTCGACATTCTGGTCAACAATGCCGGTACCACGCGACGTTCGCCGGCCCATGAACTTTCACTGGAGGACTGGCGGCTTGTATTGGAGATCAATCTGACGGCGGTGTTTGCTTTAAGTCAGGCATTTGCCAAAGAGCGAATTTCATCGAACCGTTCAGGGAAAATTATCAACATCGGATCGCTTCTAAGTAGCACGGCCCGGCAGGACAACGCACCTTATGCCGCATCGAAGGGGGGAATTCTCCTGTTGACGAAGGCCTTGTCCGTTGATTGGGCCCCGCATCATATTTTTGTGAATGCTATCGGACCGGGCTTCATCAACACTCCACTGACTCGTCCGCTGGTGGAAAATCCTGAATTCAACGATTGGGTGCTCGGTCGCTGTCCGATGGGTCGTTGGGGGGATCCCAAGGATCTGACCGGAGCCGCTGTGTTCCTCGCATCGGCTGCTTCCGATTTTGTGACTGGTCAGATGATTTACGTGGATGGTGGTTGGCTGGCCCGCTTCTAAGCCACGTGTTTCCTTTCGGATTGGCTGAACGGGGGTGTGGTGTTTCGTCTTGAGCCGCATTCTTCATTGGTATGCGAAGGTTGCGGTCAATTGATTGGACGGTGAACCCGTACTTCAGGCACGGCAGCTGCCACGAGAAGCGGCAGGAAGCACATCCGGCCTTCAATCCAGCGGTTGCAGTGTAACCGGTCCGAAGAGTCCCGCTTCACGAACGTCCCATAAAGAGGCGTCAAGGTTACGGCTTTTCAATCCAGCTTTGTTGACTTGGCCTCCCATGTTAAGCATGCCGTAGCCATGGATTTCCTTCCAGGGAACCTGTCGAATGTCCAAATCACGCACACGGTTGGCGGCGACGTTGGTCACTTCGATCTGGAGGAGGTTTCCTGTAGGGCGCAAGTTGTCGACCGGAACGTGAAATGGGCGGCTTACCAGTACGGCGACGGGTTGATCATTTAAAATCACCCGGGCGCTATCGCCCACCAGGCCCAGATCGAGCAGGTAGGTCTTGGCCTGGCCCACGGAGTCGAATGAAATCGAGTACCGCGCCGTGCCGGCGAAGCTGATTGCCTTTTCATCTCCCAGCTTGGTCCACGATTCGAGTGATTCGGTGGTGAAGGAATTCGGTAGCGAGGGACCGCCTTCAATAAAATCGACAGTCCATTTTCCGCGAATTTCGATCGGTTTTCCGGCCAGCGTGCGGTACTTCCACGACGCGCCCTGAGGCGGTTGACTCAGGGTGCGCATGATCAACGATTGTCCCGGCTCCAGTTGTAACCTCACCTGGCGGGACTCATTCGTGCTTTGGCGGCACTCTGCGATTCCTGCCTTGCCGGTCATCGGGTCAAGCAGGACGGCTGAGGAAAAGTCGCAGGCCGGCATCACCCAGCCGTTGAGTGGCTGTGAGCCCTCGTTCGTCACGAAGTAGTCATGGCCATCCGGGTGTCTGCGGCGTATGAACTGCAGACCCGGATGGTCGAGCATGCTTTCGCGTTGTACGTTAGCGACCGGGAGTAGACTCTCCAGGTTTTGTCCCAGTAACACTCGACCACGTCCCACTTTTGCCTCACGAACTTCGTTCGAGTCCGTGGGTGACCATCTGAGGTTCGTGAGGAGTTCACGAAGCCGCGCCTGACGCGCATTGACATCATTCAGCCCCGGGACGTCCTCGGGCAAATGTGCCACAAATGCCACGGTACCTCCGTCATGTGCCAATTGGAGAAGTTTCTCAAGTGTATCCAGTGGCATGACGCGGGCAGCGGGAACCAGGACGATCCGGTATTGGGCTCCCGGGCTGCGAATGTTGCCCCGCTTCATCACGCAAGTGTCCAGGAGCGCGTCCGAGACAAAATCGAACCCGTAACCACGCCGCCAAAGGCGGTCCGCCACACGGCCGACTGGCTCGGGATCGAGCCATTTGTTTTTGGAGTGCAAGGTGAGTTGCATGTAACCGATGGTGCTCCAGTTACCATCTAAAAGAGGTAGTTCCGGTTGCTCGTACCGGCGTCGGCGAAAATAGCTCGTGTAGTCTTGCCACCAGATGTCATGGCCCACTTGCCACAGATCGTGAATCGGCCAGTACAGTAAAATGTCATTACCCGGTTCTCCTGCCTGCAGAACTGCCTGACAGCGAGCCACGTACTGGTTCAGTGTCGGTAGATCCCCCCAGATGGTGTTGCGTGGATTGACTTGAGTGCTGGCGTAATACAACCAGCCAGGCCAGGGAACGTAGTCGGGCGTGTAGGCGGTGCCATGATAAAAGATATGATTGGCTCCACCCACGAGGAAGCGATCAATCGCTGTCTTCATTTGGTCGAGTGTGGTGTGAAAGTGGCGGTCAAGCCAGGTGAAGCACTCCGAGGCGATCAACTTGCGGCCTGCCACGTGTCCGGCCGAAGAAGCCAGCTTCACGCTCATGGAGTCGGTGAAGGGATGCATGGGTGGACCCGGATTGTCAAGTCGCCCATACATCTCGGCTTCGGGCATGTCGGCCGCTGCGTAAAGATCGAGCAGGTTGCCGGGGGCTCCATGTGCCTGGTTTCGGCTGCGGCTTCCCCTCTCGTGGGACCATTTTGTCAACTGGTCGACAAAATGCTCCAGGTGCATGTCCGAAATTGTCTCGCGATAATCACAACGGACGCGCGCTACACTGTCGATTCTTAGCGAAGGGTCTGCATTCACGTTTCCGAACAAAGCGGGCAGGTGTTGACGCAGGTCGTAGCCTCGCCGTCGGGAAAATTCGTCCAACAGATCGACAGAGAAATCAGTGAAGTATTCGAAGGAATCGTGATAATAAGCCCGTATTCCCCGCTTACGCAAATTTTTGGTGCGTTCTGCGAACCCAGCCAAATACTCCTGTACCGATGTGTGAGAGAACGGATCGATGGGGAGTCCCTCACCTCCCGGCGCAACGGCCCGGTGGTCCTGGTGAGCTGCTTCAGCCGAGAGGACGTAGACGGTCCACTGACCTGGTGGTGCCTGCCAGGAAAATTGCGTTGTCTTTTCAGGAAGAGGTCCCAGGTCCATGAATTGACCGGTTTTTGAGTAAGCCGTTATGGCCACCACTCGTTTATCTGCCAGGTCGATCTGGCACGAAGATCCTTTCGCAACCGGGTGAGTCTCCAGCTTCGCATGCACAAGCGTCTGCTCGGGTGTTACCCAGGAACCACCGTAGATCCAGCCTGAGCAAGGTGGCAAGTCGACACCCAGGTCCAGGCCATCGGCCAGTGAAGTTGTCGTGTTGAGCATTTCGACCCAGCGCGGCGAGAGATACGGGATGTATTGTTCTTCGTATCCTTTGGCGCCGGCGATGCAGGTGAGTTCGATTCCTCCCAGGCCCGCTGCAGAGAGTCGCTGGAGTTCAGCTTCCAGGTTCTTCGGGTCGACGACCGATCCGAACCACCACCAACGGGTCCAAGGCTTTTGTTCCCGAGTAATTTCCGGCCAGTCAAGCGGTCCGGAAGAAAGACTGTCGGCCGCACTGAGGGCGGTTGTTGACCACGGCGCTATTGCGCATGCCAGACTACCAATTGCCAACAAGATCATTGCTCGGTCACGAAACTTCATTCTGATTCTCCACGTTAACCAATCGCTGTGACTTCGACTTCCCGCGGGATTTTTTCCAGGCCGGGGCGGTTTGTTTTTCACGGTTTCCCGAGGCGCCATTTCCGGTTCGTGTTACAGATCCTTTTAGGCCCTCGATTGTAACATCTACCGGTCCTGTGCGGATCGGGTTCCACTCCAACATGACAGATTACTTTTTTTTTGCAAGCGTTTACCGTTTCCGCACCTCTTCACTCCAACGCCAAGTTATGATCCACTGTACCCCTGATTAGAGGATGTGTATCTCGGCGAGTCCATCGACTACTCCACCCCGCAAGTTTCAGGTACCACGTACTGATGCGTCCTGTTGCACGAAAGCCGAGATTGGACGTTGTTGCCATCGACCAACCTGAGGAATGCACCGCATGTCACAAGCCCGATTAATTTCTGCTATTGGAACACCTTTGACTGAGGACGAATGCTTGCACGTGGAGGGTTTGAAAGCGCATCTCGAAGATCAATTTCAGCATGAGATCGAGGGATTGCTTGTTGCTGGTTCGATGGGGCAGATGCAAGTCCTGAACGACCAAACTTACCGAGACCTGATACGAGAGAGTGTTGAGTTGGCCACTGGTAAGGCAGAGATCCTGGTGGGCGCGGGCGATACCGCTTACACTCGCACACGGCAACGCATTGAGTACATCAATCAGTTTCAGGTGGATGGTGTGGCCGTATTGGCACCCTTCATGTGGAAGTTTGGCCAGAGCGAGTTGATCGATTACTACCGTGCCCTGGCCGATGTGGCACGGGCCCCACTTTATCTTTATGACCTGCCACAAGTTACCGGCACGAAGCTCGAGTGGGAAACGATGTTCGAGTTGGCGCGGCATCCCAACATTGCGGGAGCCAAGTGTTCGGATAAATTCGATTGGACTCGCCAGCTTATTGAACAGGTCGACGAACGGAATCTGAACTTTCGGGTGATCATGGCGCAACCGCACCTATTGGATATTCTGGTGCACTTTGGATTTCGTGATCATTTGGATGGCATGTGGGCTTGGGCTCCCCACTGGTCAAAAGCGATCGTGATGCACACCGAGGCAGGTGAACATGGTCAGGCGTTGGCCTACCAGCGTGACCTGTCGGCGTTGCAGCGGTTGTTGATTCAGTATGGCACCGATTGCTTCACCGTCCTCATGAACGAACGAGGCATTCCGGGTGAATTCGGGGCACGCCCTCGGGCGAAAATGACAGAGCAGCAACGTCAGCAATTGTTGAATGAGCCGCTGGCGAATCGCCTGTTGCAACCGGTGGTCACAAGTCAATGAGAAAAGAGGCGCTGAACCGGGACCAGCATGTTGCGACGTCATTTTCCGACGCGGCAGGTCGTCAGTACCTCCGTTTCCGCTGTCTTCAATGCCTGTCCTCCATCGACTGCCGATATGTGGGGAGAAGCACGTATCACCCAGCCCGCAGTATTCTGGTATAATTTACGATACCTTTGCGGGACGAAGAGTAGCACAAGAGATTAGCTCGATGTTGACCCTCCCGATTTCAGTTACCAGATCTGTGCTAGTCGTCACTGCATTCTGCATGGCCGGCGTTGTGGCCGAGGCAACGGTAGGGAGCGATGAAGTAGCGGTTGACTTCAACCGGGATATCCGGCCTCTCCTGGCAGACAGATGTTTTGCCTGTCACGGTCCGAATGAAAACGACCGTCAGGGTGGTCTGCGACTGGATGTTCAGGACAGCGCCCTGGGTCGGGGTGATTCCGGGCTGCGCGCGATTGTGCCGGGCTATCCGGAAAAAAGCGAGGTCTTTTCCCGTATCCGGAGTCATGAAGAGGACGTGCGCATGCCTCCGGTCGATTCCAATAAGAGTCTCACGCCGGCTCAGATGGAATTGGTTCGACGTTGGATCGCAGCGGGCGCAGCGTGGCAGGAGCATTGGTCCTGGGTTCCTCCGCGACGGTTGGCATTACCAGGGGTCGTCAACCAAGATTGGCCACGAAGTGAGATTGATCATTTCATACTGGCACGGCTTGAACGGGAAGGTTTAACACCTTCACCTGAAGCTGCCAGGACCACGTTACTCCGTCGAGTCTCTTTTGATCTGACTGGTCTGCCACCAACGACTGACGAAGTGGCTGATTTTCTGAACGACGAATCACCGGGCAGTTATGAGCGAGTGGTGGATCATCTGTTGCATTCCCAGCGTTACGGAGAGCATCTTGCGAGATTCTGGCTCGATGCGGCCCGCTACGGTGACACGCACGGATTGCACCTCGACAATTATCGGGAGATCTGGTCGTACCGCGATTGGGTTGTGAATGCATTCAACAAGAATATGCCCTACGACCTGTTCACCATCGAGCAACTCGCCGGTGACTTGTTGCCCGATCCGACAATCGAACAACTGGTAGCAACGGGATTCAACCGCGCGCACGTGACGACCAATGAGGGAGGCTCTATCAAGCAAGAGGTGTACGTACGCAATGTTGTCGACCGTGTGGTGACGGTAGGCACGGTGTTCATGGGAATGACCCTGGATTGCACCCGCTGTCACGATCACAAGTTCGACCCTTTCAGTATGGACGATTTTTATTCTTTGTTCGCTTTCTTCAACAGTATCGATGGAAGCCCGTTGGATGGAAATCGTCGTGACCACGAACCGGTCATTCTTGCACCGACACTTGATCAGCAACAACAACTGGAACGATATGACCAAAAGGTCAGGGCAGTCGAGAAAAAAATGCAGGACCCGTGGCCTGAAATCGATGCCTTGCAGCGGGAATGGGAACAGGAACTGATCGCGACAACTCTTGAATCCGAGGCCGGCCAAAAAAAAATAATTGCCAGGTCACAATCTTCTGTCCATCTTGGAGATTGGTATACGGTGGGGCCGTTCCGCGATACTCGCGGAGGTCTCAACGGATCGAATCACGGACCAGAGGGCAAGCCGGTTGAGTTGGATGCGGAGTTTCGTCTTACCAGTGGCGAGGTTGTGCGATGGTTGCGCCGGCCGGAATGGACGGATGGAGAAATCCACCTGGGGCTGCCCGGGCGGCTGTCTGCCAATTTTTTGTTCCGCACCATTTCCTCGGAAAAGGCGAGGACGCTCAGTGTGTCAATTGGCAGTGGTGATGCGATCAAAGTTTATCTTAATCAGGAGCTGGTGCTTTCGAACAAAGTGAGACGAAGCGTTGCTGCGGACCAGGAGACGGTCGATTTGGCCTTGAAAGAGGGTGAAAATCAAATGCTGTTGAAAATTGCCAATTACAGTGGGGAGTCGGGATTTTACTTTCGGATTCTGTCGGAAACGGAAGCGTTTCCCCGGGAGCTACAGTTCATTGTCGAAACAGCGGCTGGCCGGCGGTCGGAGCAGGATCGGACCGCGTTGCGTGATTTTTATCGTTACAGAATTACCTCCTCGGAAGCTTGGGAGGAGACTCGTCAGGGATTGGCAGAACTTCGTGTCGCACGTGCCGAGGTTTATCGACAGGTACCCACCACGCTGGTCTGGCGCGAGACCCAAGAGCCGCGGGCTGCGCACTTTTTAAAACGTGGCGAATACGACCAGCCTCAACACCTGGTTTCGCGGCGAACTCCCCTGTTTTTACCTCCCATGCGTGATGATCTGAAACGGAACCGTTTGGGGTTGGCCCGGTGGCTCACCGATCCCGCACACCCGTTGACGGCGCGAGTGGCCGTCAACCGACTTTGGCTGCAGATGTTCGGGACGGGTATCGTGAAGACGGCCGAAGACTTTGGTTCACAAGGTGAGTTACCGAGTCATCCCGGGTTGCTCGATTGGCTGGCATTGCAATTCATAGAAGATGGCTGGGATGTGAAAGCCACCATGAAGCGAATGGTGATGTCTGCGACCTATCGCCAAAGTTCACGTGTGACGAGTTCTGCTGGGGAGTTTCGGGCCGAAGATCGTCAGGCTCCGTCCACCAGTATTCCCGATCTGTATGCGATCGATCCAGAAAATCGGCTGCTGGCACGCGGACCAAGATTTCGTCTGGATGCTGAAATGCTCCGTGATCAAGCCTTGTCGGTCAGTGGACTGCTGGTGGAAAAGTTGGGAGGACCCGGCGTCAAGCCGCCGCAACCCGATGGACTGTGGGCTGCGGTAGGTTACACGGCATCAGATACTGTGCGGTTTGTCGCAGATCAAGTGCCTGAAAAAGTTCATCGACGCACTCTTTACACGTTCATCAAACGCACCGCGCCGCCCCCGCAGATGAGTATTGTGGATGCACCATCGCGAGAAGCTTGTGTGATGAGGCGCGAACGCACGAATACACCGCTTCTGTCGCTGATGTTGTTTAATGATCCACAGTATGTGGAAGCTGCGCAGGCTCTTGCTCGACGCACGATGCGCGAAGGCGGAGACAGTAGTCATTCTCGGGCTGATTTTATGTTTCGCACGTGTGCCTGTCGTCCACCCACAACGGTCGAAATGAAGGACTTGGTTCGAAGTTTTCACGAGGAGTTAGTAGCCTACGAGGCGAATTCCAAGGCTGCTAAAGAACTTGTGGACATTGGTCCGGCGCCTTTGGACGCAACGCTGGACATTACTCAACTTGCTGCGTGGACGATGGTTGCCAACATGTTGTTGTGCACAGATGAGGTAGTAACAAAAAATTAAAGAAGAGTTTTCCGGCGGCCGCCGTCTAGGTGCCGGATGCTTGGCAATGTCAAAATCCGGTATCTTGAAGATGCGTTGTAAACTGAGTAGAGATTCGTCCAAAACCGTCAACACGTTCACCGTATTGCGATAGAAACGTTTCCAACGACAGTCAAACACCCACAGTTTTTAAACCTCCTTGCTCGATATGTCTGACACGCACACATTACCTCACGTATTACAAGAACATATCTCGGCCGTTACCCGGCGTCATTTCTTTGGCCAGGCCGGCCTGGGTCTCGGCACGGCTGCAGTGACTTCGTTGTTTCCTCATTCAACATGCGGGGCGGCGGACGGCTTGCCTGGTTTGCCACATTTCGCACCCCGGGCAAAACGTGCGATTTACCTGTTCATGGCTGGAGCGCCGTGCCAGGTCGATATGTTCGACTATAAGCCGAAAATGAAAGAGATGTACGACCAGGACCTGCCCGATTCCGTCCGGCAGGGACAGCGACTCACGACCATGACATCGGGTCAGGAACGATTCCCGATTGCTCCTTCGATCTACAATTTCAGTCAGTATGGCCAGTCGGGTGCCTGGGTAAGCGAGTTAATGCCTCATACTGCAAAGATGGTGGATGATCTGGCAATTGTGCGCTCGCTGCATACCGAAGCGATCAATCATGACCCAGCCATCACCTATATTTGTACAGGGCATCAGTTGCCCGGGCGTGCCAGCCTGGGGTCCTGGCTGAACTACGGATTGGGTTCCTTGAACGAGGATCTGCCTGCGTTTGTTGTGATGACTCCCAGCTGGACCGGCCGTCAGGAAGCACAGGCGATCTATAACCGTCTGTGGGGTTCCGGTTTTCTGCAAAGCCGTCATCAGGGTGTAGCGTTGCGTACGGGTGCGGATCCGGTCTTATTTCTCTCGAACCCTCCGGGTGTCGATACCAACACGCGTCGTAGGATGCTTGACCGGTTGGCCCGTTTCAACCAGCGCACTTTCGACACGTACGGTGATCCCGAAACCCTGGCGCGGATAGAACAGGGAGAAATGGCATTCCGCATGCAGGCGTCGGTGCCGGGACTGACCGACATCTCAGGAGAGCCGCGGCACGTCCTCGACATGTACGGCCCGGACGTGCAGCGACCCGGCACGTTCGCTGCCAGTGCTTTGTTGGCCCGCCGCATGACTGAACGCGGTGTTCGTTTTGTCCAGATCTTCCACCGTGGCTGGGACCAACATGGTAGAGTGCCGAGGGACCTGCCCAACCAATGCCGTGATATCGATCAACCATGCTGGGCCCTGATCACTGATCTCAAAAACCGCGGTTTGCTGGACGATACCCTGGTGGTTTGGGGTGGTGAATTCGGGCGCACGATTTATTGTCAGGGGAAGTTGACAAAGGAGGATTATGGTCGCGATCATCACCCTCGCTGTTTCACAATTTGGATGGCTGGTGGTGGAGTCAAACCGGGTGTGATCTACGGTAAGACGGATGATTTCAGCTATAATATCGAAGAAAACCCTGTGCACATTCACGATCTCAACGCGACCATTCTCCACTGCCTGGGGATCGATCACCGGCGTTTGGTGTACAAGTTCCAAGGGCTGGATATGAGGATGACGGGAGTGGAAGACCACTCGCCGGTGAACGGCATCCTGCTGTAGTCGACCGAAACATGTCAGACGGGTATTCGCCTGAGGCTGTAATAGCACGGATGTGGACAGGTTGGGCTGCCGTGGCAGAGGGCTTTCTTCCTGAGGTGGTGCCCCCGCGAATTCCCCGCAACATCAAACGTCAAGGGATGAATACATGACTAAGATCGGATTTGTTGGTTTAGGAACCATGGGCGGCCCGATGGCAAGCAACCTGTTGAAAGCAGGGCATGAACTGTTCTTCTACGCCCGACGTGAACCGGTCGTGAAAAAGTTTGTTGACGCGGGTGCAACGAGATGTGGGAATTGCGCGAACGTGGCTCGTTCGGCCGATGTGATCGTCACAATCGTGACAGCCGATCGAGAAGTAGAACAGGTGATCCTCGGGGAAGATGGCATCATCCATGGTGGCGACCCGGGCAAACTGGTGATCGACATGAGCACCATTGGACCTGCAACGGTGCGTCAAGTAGCTGCCCGCCTGGAAACAGTTGGAATGAGTATGCTGGATGCACCCGTTTCAGGAGGTCCATCCGGCGCAAAGCAGGGATCGTTGGCCATCATGGTGGGTGGCAAGGAGGAGGACTTTTTGCGGGCACGACCCGTATTGGATGTTCTGGGCGGCAATATTTTTCATCTAGGACCGGTCGGCGCCGGCCAGACAGCCAAGTTGGTGAATCAAATGTTGTCGGGTGGAACCATGGCACTGATTGGTGAAGCCATGTCTCTGGCCAAAGCGGCGGGGCTCGACTTAACCCAAGTGTTCAACGTGGTTTCAGGTTCTAGTGGAAATTCGACCATGTTTTCCTCGCGGGCTCAATTTGTCATGGACGATCACTATCCACCCGGGTTTACAACCGAACTGATGCGAAAAGATGTTGCTCTCGCTCTTTCTCTGGCGCATGAACTTCATTCACCTGCACCGATGGCATCCGTGGCGCTGCAGCAATACACCTCCGCTGTCCGCCGTGGCGATGGAACTTTGGATTTCTCTGCAGTTGCTAAACTGTGGGAAGACAAGCCGGAGTGACACGGGGAGTGCCAGGCGAGTCCGTAGTGTGGGTGACCGGACCAAATGAGTGACCAAAGACAAACGGTCTTCACCCCGGTGCTCAACGACGTATCTCTATATCGATGGTCAAAACAGATAGACCATCCGGGGGACTTCACCTCCAGGGCTGACGCTTTTACGACTCGGCGCAGCTGGCCCCGCCTGAGATGTCTTCAGGCCACCAAAGGCAAATTGCTCTGGCTATCCGGATTGTTATACCAGGTCGAAGTTCGAGGCCAGCGAATTGAAATCGGTCAGGTCAATGTCGGTGTCGCCATCAAAGTTGCCGCGATTCCAACCGTTTCCAGCGTTTTGGCCCTGGCTATCAAACGTGGCTGCCATCACGTTGAAGTCGGTGAGGTTTACCGAGCCGTCCAGGTCAATGTCTCCGAACCTGGTGCCGATA
>Ga0310120_10000575_pt1 | contig 29085 bp, 26 predicted proteins | sample CB27_AW_983_MG_FD_203506 | JGI IMG/M metagenome (GOLD analysis project Ga0310120, IMG submission 203506) | Marine microbial communities from Western Arctic Ocean, Canada - CB27_AW_983 | ecosystem: Environmental > Aquatic > Marine > Oceanic | place: Canada: Western Arctic Ocean | collected...
TTCGATGGCTCGGTCGTAATTTTCCTGGCCCAAGTAGAGCTGGCCCAAGTTGTACTTGAGTTGCTGCATCGCCGAATCCGGTAGGTAATCCACCGCGAGCGCTACTTCGAAGGCAGCCAGTGCTTCTGTGTACTTCTCTTGGGCGCCCAGCATGTAGCCCATCATCTGGTAGACAGTGGCCCTGTCGAATTTTTTGAGACGGGTCTTCTTGCTGAGGGGTTCGAGAATTTCGACGGCGGCTTGAAAGTCTTCGGCTTCCGCAAATGCCTGAACCTTCAGCAGCTTCTTGCCAACTTGCAGGCTGGGGACGAAATTCTTTCGGCTGCTCTTCTTTTTTCGTTCCGCGCCGGAGACCGATCCAGCCACTGCAAAAGACAGGCTACAGGCAAGCGCAATGGCAACCAGTACGCGAAGCCATCGGTTCTGAGCTGCTGTTCGAAGCATGGGGTCAGCCTCCTTTTCTCATCATTGCCCCAATTGTAACACCGGTTGAAAAGCGCTCGGGCGGTTTTCTCAAGGCCGCGGATCTAGGGCTGGGATCCACGCTGTTGGACTCGGATCAGACGTCGTCCAGATCGAACGAGAGCTTGACTTCCTCGACCCGGCTGGTGGCTATGCCGTCGACGATTCGGGGCCTGTACTTCCATTTCTTCAAGGCGCGAATAGCCGCACGGTCAAAAATTCGTTTGGGCCGGGCTTCGATGACGGTTGGGTTCTCCACCGTGCCGATGGCCGTAATCGTAAAGCTCAGAACCACCCAGCCTTCGATTCCGCGCTCAGCGGCACGGATCGGGTACTGGGGAGGTACACGCACCAAGGGGACACTGTCCGAGTCGCTCGGTGCGCCCAGGCTCGGGCCCGACCCGAGGTCGGGCCCGGTGCTGAGGTCCGGGGCGGAAATCGCCATTGAGTTCGCGTCGGGTGCATCCGTCTGGGACATCTGCAACTCCGGCGGCGGAGGCGGCTCCGGGGGTTTCTCCTTCTTGGGCAATTCGCGCTTTCGGGTCTGGGTCGCCGTGTCTCGCTTAAGGCGAACAAACTCGATCACTTGTCCCTTCTTGATATCGGCCCCCCGGTCATTCCCCATGGAGATGAGGAATTGCATCAGGTAGAAGAGCCCGAACGTGATGCAGAGGGCGAGTAGGGCGGCTATTCCGTGACGTACAGCCATGCGAGACTATTCCCCAACCTCGTTGGCCGCGATAGAGACGCTGAAGACACCGGCCTGGCGCGACGCATCCATGACCTGAACGAGCAAACCATTCTTCGAATTCTTGTCGGCCTGGATAACCACCGCTCCCTGGGGATTTTCGGCATGAAGGCGTTCGATATTGGCACGCACTGAGCGTGGGTCTACCTGGCGACGATCGATCCAGATCTGGTTGCTATCCGTGATGGCGATGAGAATATTCCCGCGCTCCTTCATGGTGGCGGTGGCCGCATCGGGTCGGTTGACGTCGATACCGGATTCCTTGACGAAGGAGGCGGTGACGATGAAGAAAATCAACATAATGAACACCACGTCGAGCATGGGTGTAATGTCGATTTGGGCTTCTTCTTCTTCCCTGGCTTTTTTACGACGCATCGTATAAAGAGTCCGTTCCCTGTGCCAACGAGATCAAGCCTCGTTAGTTATGAGTCATCTTGTCTGCGAGTCTATCGCCTTCATCTTTGGCGAACTTCTGGAGCTGGACCGAAAAGTAGAGGCCCGAGAGAGCGGCCACCATTCCCGCCATTGTGGGGATCGTCGCTTTGGAAACTCCAGCCGCCATGGCGCGAGCGTTGCTGTTTCCCGCGGTCGCCATGACGTCGAAAACCTCGATCATTCCCGTTACGGTTCCGAGGAGGCCCAGTAGTGGGCAGAGCGCGACCAGTGTGTTGATCAGCTTGATCGAGTGATTGAGATCCACGGACGCTTCTGAAATCCAGAGTTCACGAATACGATGGGCCCGCCAAGAGACTTGATCATCGCGGTTCACCCATCGGTCCAGCACCGCCTTCGCTTCGCTCGGATAGACGTAGCGAAAGAAGTACTGTCGCTCCAGAATCATCGTCCACATTACCAAAGTCACGGCGAAGATCATCAGCAGGACGTCACCGCCCCGGTTGATGAAATCACTGACCGCTTCGAATAGACCCGTCACGCCGGCAGTCTCCCTTGAGCCCTCAAGCCCTGTCCACACCCGGGCGGCCAGTGCCAGCGGCCTCGGCTTCCGACTGCTTCGCGATGAGTCCGGTGCTCTGTTCCTCGAGCACCGTCGTCACCCCACGCGCCATGCTGTAGATGACCGCGTGCATGAGAACCAACGGAATCGCTGTCAGTAGACCCAACATGGTGGTGACCAGAGCCTCGGAAATACCGCTGGCCATCATCTTGGGGTCGCCGGTACCGAAGAGGGTGATGATCTGAAAGGTATTGATCATGCCGGTCACGGTACCGAGAAGCCCCATGAGGGGCGCGACGGCTGAGACCACTTTGATGAGCCAGAGGAAACTCTCGACCTTTGCGGATTCCTTGAGAACCTGCTCTTCGAGCTTGAGTTCCAGGGTCTCGGTGTCCAGATCCGGGTTGGATTGGTAGATCTTGAGGACGCGTCCGAGGGGGTTGGCTTCGTCTGGGACACTCGTGTTTTTCTGGACCGCCACCTTTCGGCTCACAATAGAGACGTAAGCCAGGCGAACCAAGCCAAACAGGAAGGTGAACGAACCTAGGATAATAATCGCGTAACCGATCGAGCCACCGAAAGCGATTCTTTCCCTGAACTCAGGCGTGTTGACGAGGAGCGCCAGGATTGCGCCCCGGGCGGGGTCGACGGCAAAGCGAACCAAACCTTCATCCGCCGAATCCAGGTCGGAAATTGTGTCGACATATTTCGGCGCCGGTTCGCGACCGATCTCTCCAAGCTTGCCCACGTCGGTGATCCACTTGAGGTACTCGCCCTGGGAGATCGCGTTGAAGGAACCGATGCGGATGACTTCCTGCTCTTGCTCTTCGCCGGAAACCTTGACCACGTTGGTGGTGAAGCGTACGACCTTGCTGGACTCGTTCATCTCCTGCAGGAGGATTGCCCACAATCCTTCGAGGTCCTCGATAGCCGGGAGAGCCTTGCTTTGGCCCAACTTGTCGAGGAAAGGCAGGCGCCCCGGGTACTGGGCGCTGATCAGGGAGTTCTCCACGTGGCTCCGGGTATCACCGGATACCTGGCGCACAACGCCAAAGAGTTCTCCGAGCGTTCCGAGTCGCTGACTCAGGACTTCCTCTTGCTCGGCGATCTTCAATTCGTTGTTCTCGAAATCCTCTTCCAACTGGTCGCTGCGCGCTTCTTCGGCGGCCAGGGAAGCCTTGGCTTGGGCGAGAAGGCTCTTCTGCCGGGATCTCTCCCCCCGGAATTCCTTCTCTCGGCGTTCGTTGACAACGCGCTCGGCACGCCAACCCTCACGGACCCGCTCAAGCAATTCGTCGATGGTGAGGCCGGGAGGGACCACCGCGCGCGCGGGGGCGGCTTCGGCCTCGGTTTCGGTTTCGGCGGTTCCGTCCTGGGCCAATGCGCCCAGAGGCGTGGCCAGCAGTGCGGCGCCTGCGAGCGCCGTCAAGATTCCCCGACTAATTCGCTGGGTCTTCTCTCGCTTGATCACTGTGCATCCTCCGGAGCCGATACGGGGACACGGATCAAATCGGGCGCCAATTGCTTGCGCGCGATGCGAACCCCCTTGCGGATAGAATCTCTGTATTCGCTTCCCAACTTGATCCATTCGTGACTTTTCTGGTCCCAAGCACCGACCTCTTCGCCATCCAGGGTCTGATAGAGAAGGCTGATTCGCCCGACCCGAAGGAAGTCGAGTGTTCGTTCTTGGCCGTCGATATCCAGGGTGTCCTGGTAGACCTCGATGGTGCGTCCGTATTCATTTTCGATCTGGTACGCCTCCATGATGCGGCGGTACTTCTCGGAGTCCTCCACATCGGCGCGGTCCATCAGCTCCCTCAGACCCGCAATGCGCTCGGAGCGTTCCTTGCTGAGCATGGGCACGTCGAGCTGGATGAACTGGTCCAAGCCGTCGACCATTCGGAGCATCAGCGGGGTGACCTCTCGGCCGATCACGGTGACGTTGGCGATCTGGAAATCCAGCGAGGCGAGTTCCGCTTCTTGGGAGGCCACCAGTTTCTCCAACTGGGCGTTGTACACTCGAAGGGATTCGATCTGATCGATGATGGCGCGATACTCTGACGCCATGGTGTCGGTCTGATCGTCAACCGAGTTGATTCTCTCCTGCGATTGCACAGATTTCTCGTTGCCTTGACGCTCCTCAGCAATCGCCGTCTCGATATCCTCGGCGCTGGCGATCCCAGCGGCCAAGAATGCGAGTCCGATCATGGCGATCGTAATTCTTCCGGAGCGTCGTCCCAAAAGGACGTCCGCGATAGTCGACAAGATTTCCCCCACGTGTCACATAATGAGAGGCGCGTTCACTTGAGTAGCGCCTGGGTGGTTAGTTAAAGGTTCGCTCTGGCTTCCAACAGTGCATTTATCGGCGGGATGGCAAAACGAGCCGTGGCCGACAAGAGCGATCCCGGCCATTTGGTACCCAAATCAGAGCGTGGGCGAAACCCGCTGAGTGTAAATTCTCGGTCGCGGTCTCGTTTGGCTGGCCGATCTGGGCGTCCCATTCGGGTGCGCCCACCCTTTTGGGCGGGGATGGGTCTCCATTTGGGCCTCTGCCCCCCTTTGTGGGAGCCGGGTCAAAAAGAGCCTGGAGCGGCAAAACTCAGTTTCCTGCGGGGGTTGCCGATAGAGATCACTCCTGACCACGTACCCCCACGCGTTGAGCCCGGGCGTTATCCGAGCACCAGGAGAATCCCATGACCGATTTCTTTACGCCTCATTCCGCCAAATCGCCCAATTTCGTGGCGGCGCCCCGGCCCCTGGCCCCTGTGGCTCCGGAGACGACCCGATTGTTGGCCCACCACGAGGCCGCCCATGCGGTGGTCTGCTTCGTCCTCTACGGCCAGGAGGTCATTCGCGAAATCGAGCTTTTCGGAGATCGTCCCGTCGAAGACCCGGGGATGAAGACCTTCTCCCTGCTCCCGATTCCAATCGTGTGTCGGCCCACTTGCGGTGTCCCTCGAAGGGGAAATCCGGCGCCAGTTTCCCCCGAAGCCATCGTCGATGCCCATGGGGTCCTCTCCTATGCGGGTTGTGTCGGTGAGGCGCTCTTTCAGGGCTTCGACGTCGAGAACGCCGGCCCGGACTCACTGCTCAATGAAGACCAGAGGGGACGCTTCACTCAGGACAGGCGAGGGCTGGCCCGACTCGCGGATACTGTCAATCTCTCTCGCCCGAGCGACATCGTTTACCCCGAGTACTGGAACGAAGCCAGCCGACTTCTGCGCAGCCACTGGTCGGGAGTTTCCAGTATTGCGGACTGCCTTTACCAGCGTGGGTCCCTCAATGGCGACCGAATTGACGCACTGCTCTGCGACGCGTTTCCCGTCTGAGACCCGCCGGTTCCCGGGGCGAGCCCCCGGGCCGGTGGGAAGGGCGTTGGCCTATGAATGCCTTCGGGCCGCTGGATCGCGAGTTCCATATTGCTCCGGGCACCCAGCGAGCTAGGGTCCGGCCGCCGCGATTCCGCGTCCGGGCCCCGAGGGTGGCTCTCCCTGGGGATCTCGTGGGCAGAACTGGGTCAACGGCTTCGCTGAGCGCCGCCTTCCCAGCGTGGATTTGGCAAGGGGACTATGTCTTCAGAATCGACTCCGCTGGAGGACAAGGCTGAACCCGCCTTGCGCCCGGAGATTCCGGGCATCCTGCGCTTGGCCTGGCCGGCGGTGGCCAGCAATCTCGCTTACTCCATGGTCGGGCTGGTTGACATCAAGATCGTCGCTTCCCTGGGGTCTTCGGCGGTGGCGGCGGTGACCACCGGGCACCGCATCTTCTGGGTCTTGCAAGCTGTGATGATCGCCATCACCGCAGGAACCACGGCTCTTGTGGCTCGGGCCTGGGGGGCCAAGAACAAGGACGAGGCCGAGAGGGTGACTCGTGCCTCCCTTTGGTTGTGTATGGGCGTCGCCGGCGCCATGACGCTGCCCGCCTTCTTTTTTGCCGATCAACTCGCGGGCATCTTCGAGCTCGATGATGCGACGGTGGCGGATGCGGCGAGCTTCATCCGGGTGATGAGCTTGTTCAATGTCGCCTTCGCCATCAGCATGGTGATCGGCTCGGCGCTCCGTGCGGCCGGGGACACACTCACCCCCCTGTGGATCGGGCTGGGGACCAATGTTGTGAACGTCTTCCTGGTCTACGGGCTCGTGTTCGGACAGTTCGGGCTGCCCGCCATGGGGGTGAGGGGAGCCGCCCTAGCGACAGGCCTCTCTCTTCTCTCCGGATCGATGGTCAGCCTCGGGCTGTGGTGGGGAGGAAAACTGCGGATTCCGCGCGGTTCCGGCGTCGCCTTGACCCGGCAGAGAGTTCGGCAGGTTATTCGCATCGGCTACCCGGCTGGCCTCGAGCAGGCGGCGATGCAGGTGGGATTCATGGTCTTTCTCTGGATTGTCTCCCTCTATGGCACCGCGCCCTATGCGGCCTACGGCATCGGGGTCCAGATTCTGTCTTTTTCCTTTGTGGTTGGCATTGGCTTCAATATCGCGGCGTCCACCCACGTGGGTCAGAAACTCGGCGCGGGCGATCCAGAGGGCGCCGAGCATTCGGGCTGGCGGGCCATGCGCTTGGCGGTTTTGACCATGGCGATCTTGAGTGGCCTGATCGTCATGACCGCGGAGTCCATCGCTTCGTTCATCATTGACGACCCCGAGGTTGTTCGGTTGACCGTCGTCTTCATTTATGTGCTCGGGGCCGCCCAGCCGCTGATGGCCATCGACTTCACCTTGGGTGGAGCACTGCGGGGGGCGGGAGATACGCGTTTTCCCCTGATCACCACGATCGCCGGGCTGGTGGTGGTCCGGGGCTGCGTGGCCGGACTCCTGGCACTGTTGGATTTCGGGGTCGAGTGGGTCTTCTGTGCGCTGCTCTTCGATTACTGCGTCAAGTCGAGTTTGATGAGCTGGCGCTTTCGTCGCAGGGCCTGGCAGAAAATCGTCATTTGACTCTCGACCTCCGACCTCTGACCCCTGGTGACTTGCTCTCCCGAAGGGCATCCCGGCGTATTCAGTGCCGTGTTCAGTGCCGGGTTTTGAGGCCGCAGGCCTTCATTCGGTCGAAGGCGTAGCTCCGGACGCTGGGTGCGACGCCCAGGGTATTGGCCGGAGCATCCGAACCATCAAAGCCGTAAAGGTGGGTCATCTCCACCGCGAGGCCGCCGCTCTCGTAGGAGGCTTCCAGGTTCAAGAGGACCGGGCAGGGGATAGACTCGATTTCCTCGCGCGTGTCGAGACTGCGTGAAGCGTTTCGATCGTAGTCGCTGACCAACTGATGCCGAACGGCCTCGTGCCAACTTTTTGACCCCCCTTTGCCCATGCTCGGCCGGTACTCGTTCGGACCGCCGCCGCCCGCCGGGCCTCCCGAGCCCTGGGAAGGTCTGGGACCGCCAGAGCGGGGCGTTTGAGAAGGTTTCGGGTCCGGGGCGGCCGGGGGCGCTCCGCCCGAGGATCCCGGTGGGGTAGGGCGGGACTCGGCCGGACCCGGAGAAAGCTCGGCCTGCAGGGCCAGGACCTGCTCGGCGCGGACCTGGATCTTCCCCTCCCAGGGTTCAAAGCCCTCCTTCTCCACCCGGACCGTGTGAGCGCCGGCGGGAACTCGATATTCCCCTGGACCCGTTGTGCCCACGTCCAGACCATCGATCTTGAGCCGGGCCCCCTCGGCGTTGGATTCCACAACCAGTTCGCCCTCACCCTGGCAAAGTCTTGGGGAGTAGTGCCGCTCCTCGCCCGAAGCGATTTCGATTTCACGCTCCCACTCGTCGGGGCAGTCCTCATGCTCCACAAGCAGGCGATAGGGTCCCTGGGCAAGGGAGTACGCCTGACCGTCGGCCGGGCCCTGGGCGATCACCCGGTCATCCTGGGGGTGAAATAGGATCCAACTGGCATTCTCGGGTTCCGCACCCACACTGATTTGTCCGGGGGCGACGTGCTGCCGAGCCTGTTCGTTCGCAGCGGGGGGGATTGCGAGGAATCCCAGGCTGGCCGCGGCGGCCCCGAGCAGGAAGCCCACTCCCCCCCGGAGCCAGGGCCGGCCACCTCTCGGACCGATCTGCAAACCTTCCCGCGCGAGTTCGTCGGCCAGGCGTGCCGCCTCTCGTCGCCGGGCATCGGCGAATTCCTCCGTGGGGGCCGTGGCCAACCGACCTTCGATATGGCCTCGTAGCTTCTGGGCCTGGCTGCGGATTCGGCCGCGGCGTGCGGAGTCCGGCAATCCCAGCAAGGCGCGAATTGCCTTGTTCACCCGACGCCGCCCGGAATTTGCCATGGCGAAAAGCTACCTGTCCGGGTCGCAACCCACTAGCCTATAGCGCTGACTTAGACCGAAAGATTTTAAGGAGATCGATTCGAGTGCGGACTCCGGATACCTGTCCCCACTGCGCGGCGGAAACGGAGTTTTCCGACGCTGCGCCGGGCTCGGTGGTGGATTGTCCCGCCTGTGACCAGTCCTTCGTGCTGCCGAGCACGAAGAGCGAATTGGCGGCGGATTCGGCGCTCCCTCCCGGCACAATGCCCCGGAATGTTGGACTTGGCCCCGGTGGCTCCGAACCCATCCGCCTGCCCGATCTAGCGAGCGCGGCCGACTCGCATTCCCGGGATGTCTCCTTTACCAAGACGGGTCTGATCGCCGCGGGGCTGACGACGGTGTTCTACCTGGTCGTGGTATTCCCCCTGGGCCAGACGTATTTCGGCGAACTCTTCGGCGCTCGGGGATGGGTCCCGTACGCGGTCAGCTACCTGGCGGCCTGGTGTGGCGTACTCTTGATCGCCAAGTATGCCCGGCTTCGGCGACGGGAGCGTGTTCTGAATTACGACTTGCTGCCCCAGGCGATCGGCGAGGCGATCACGCCAGCGAACGTGCCCCAATTCCTCGACTATCTCTCCCGCCTGCCCGGACACTTCGCGGACGATTTTCTCTTTCAGCGAATCCGTCGTTCTCTTGAGCACTTTCAGGCCCGGGCGAACGTGGCCGAGACCGTGGACCAGTTGCGGAGTCACGGCGAGCGAGACGAAGGCATCGTAGAGTCCAGCTATACGATGATCCGGGTCTTCATCTGGGCGATTCCTATTCTCGGTTTTATCGGCACAGTGTTGGGCATTGGTGCATCGGTGAGCGGCTTCTCCGATGCGGTGTCCGCCGCCGCCAACCTCGACGTGATGAAGAATGCCATCGGGATGGTGACCTCGGGGTTGGGCGTCGCTTTCGACACGACCCTACTCGCCCTGGTCATGAGCATTTTCATCATGGTGCCTACGAGTTCTCTGCAAAAAACAGAAGAGGACTACCTGGCCCGAGTGGACGATTACTGCCAGCACTATCTCGTCACCCGCCTTGAGGATGGAAAGTTGGGCGGACCGAGCGCCCCGGAAGAATGGATGAGCGCGGCTGCTGATCGCCTGGCGAAACGGGTTCTCGAAGCCTTGGATAGCCGCCGGCCGGGATCGGACTAGAGCTTGGGGCGCCGCCGTCGGAACGACAGCGAAGTTTCTCTCTTCCCTTTTTTGAGTGTCCTGGCCTGCGTGATCGGCACCCTGATCCTGCTGCTTTCCGCGGTCGCGGTGGGCGGAATTGGAGAGCGCTCCCTGGATCAAGTCCGGTTGTCCGAGCGAATCGAGGCCGCCGAGATCTTCATCGCCGGAGGGCGAGCGGTCCTTGAGGATTTCGATGCTCAGATACGCCTGGCCCACACCATCGCTGAGGAGGACGAGGAACTGGGGCGTCAATTGGCTGGGCTGGGATTGAACCCGGATATATCCCTGGACGACCTGACCGAACTGGTCAGTCTGGAGGAAGAATCCGCCGACCTCGCCGAACAGAGCCGTCGGCTCAAGCTGCTGAGTCGAAAATTGGCCAAGGCCTCGAGTCGCACGGACGACCAACTGAAGGAAATTGATGCGGCCCGCCTACGCGCCCCGATCCTCATCGACCCCAGTGGCATCGGGCCCAACTACCAACCGTATCTGGTGGAGTGCACGGCCGATTATCTCGAGTTGCACCGCACCAAGGGGGACTTCTCGTTCCGTATTCCCACAGAAGAGGTGGCTCGCAGCCCGGAATTCAAGAAGTTCTTGCGCAGGGTACGCGCCATTAGCCGCGGCCTCGTGATCTTCCTGATCCGCCCCGAGGGCGTGGGCACTTTCAAGGCCGCCGAGCAAGTCGCCCTCCAGTTCAAAGTTCGTAACGCGAAGCTTCCCCTGCCCGGGCAGGGGAAGCTCGATTTCCGGCTGATGCAAGGGGCGCGGCCATGAAGCGCCGACGGGCTCGGGGCCAGGGAGCGGGGGAGAGCATGGACTCCCTGCTGGACACCATGGCGAACGTGGTGGGAATATTGGTCGTCCTGGTGGCCGTCATGCAGTTGGCCGTGGGGGACGCCGTGGACCGCATTGTCGAGGAGGGCGTTCGCCAGCCCGCCTCTCTCCCAGAAGTGGAGAGCGCCGAACGGGAGCGGGAGGCGGTGGCATCGGCCATTGTCGCCGCGCGTGGAGAGTTGGAGGCCCTTCCCCCGAGCCCCCTGCGACGGGGCATGCTTTTGGAAGAAGTCCGTCCCCTGCTCGAAAAGCTGCGCGCATTGCCGGGATCCGAGAAAAATTCGGGGCAGGAACTCGACGCTTTGCAGGACGAGGTGCAGAGAAAAGGCGAATCAGTCGCCCGACTGCAAGAGGAAGTGGAGAGTCAGAAAACTGAATTGGATCGACTCGACGCGCAGTTGACGAATTCGCCCCCGGAGAATCGACCCAAAGTGGCGCGTTTGCCGGATCCGAGACCCCCGCCCCGGGGCGCGGAGGAGGTCGTTTTCTTTTGTCGCTATGGCCGGGTGACGGCTGTCGATCGCCACGCGATGCTGACCGGACTCCACCTGGGGGTCGAGAAAGCCCTAGGCGAGTCTCGCGCCCCGGTTGAGGCCGACGGGCCCTGGCTTCAGAACTTTTTCCGCAAGCAATTCATCGGCTGGGAGAATTTTTATTGGAGTATTCGCGATGAAGGTCCCCGGGTACTCTTCGCCGACATGGCCTGGCGTGACGTGGGTTTCGGGGAGCGGGCGGGCGAACTGAGGGTGGATGGAAGCCGGCTGGAAGGCATCATGGGCCAGCACGAACCCGGGAAGCAATACATCCGTTTCTGGGTCTGGTCCGACAGCTTTGAGGTCTACCTCGAAGCACGTTATCTCGCCGAGGCGGCGGGTTTCGACGTGGCATGGACGGTGGTTCCGATGGGCGAAGAGGTGGGAAGCAATCTCCTCGGGGGCAGCCGCACCCGGGTGATGATCGACTGAGGTTGCCCAGGCACGTCCCCGGCCCCGACCCAGGCCCCGGCCCAGGAAGTAGAACGACGTCTTATTTTTGACCTCGGTCGACCCCTCTCCGGGATTAGTCCTTGTGCGAGGTCCGTGTTGTTGCTTATAAACTAAGACTGTCCAGATTTCGAGGCACGCGGAGGCGTCTTGAGTAATCCCGTCATCGCAGAGGAACTTGACCTGCTCGCCAAGGTCGTAGATCTCTTGCGCGACTTGCCCGAGGCCAAGACCGCCTCGGAGGCGCCGATTGTGCGCGAACTCGAGCGACTTCGCGCGGTGATTCTCTCCGGCGATGAAGCCAAGGACATCTCCGCCCTCAGCGAGCAATACCATCATCAGGCCGCTGTGCTGACTCAGTTACGAAACGCCGGGGGCGTTACCCGGGTGGATCGCGACAATCCCTATTTTGCCCACTTGCGATTGAGCGAACAGGGTCGCGACCGAGATCTTTGTTTGGGCCGGACAACCTGCATCGAGCGCGGCATTCGCATCGTCGACTGGCGCGATGCACCCATCTCAAAAATTTTCTACAGCTACCGTCAAGGCGACGAGTACGACGAAGAAATCTCTGGCCGGGAACGCATCGGTGTTGTCTCGGTGCGCCGTACGGTCCGAATCCAGAAGGGTGAATTGCAACGTGTCCAATCGCCTGAGGGAGACTTCACGCCGAATCCCTGCAGTCCCGATGGATGGCAGTGCGCAGCGCCGGCCAGCGCACGCATGGGCGGAGGGGAGGGCGTCGCGCTCCGGGCCTTCGATCTCGGCGAGGGCGCCAGTCGGCGCTTGGGGACGGACGACGAAAACCGAAGTATGCGGGCAGATAAACGGCTGCCCGAGATCACAAGCTTGATCGATCCCGAGCAGTTCGAACTGATTACCCACAGCCGCCCAGGTTTTCTCGTGATTCGCGGCGCAGCGGGCTCGGGCAAGACAACGGTGGCCCTCCACCGAGTCGCTTATCTGGCGTTCTCCGATCCGCGGGTGGACAGTCCCGAAACCATGGTGGTGGTTTTTTCGCGTGCCCTGCGCAATTTTGTCGATCACGTTCTGCCGTCTCTGGGTCTGCGAAAAGTGCGGGTAGAAGGCTTCTCGGATTGGGCCTCGGAACAACGGCGCCGGCACTTTCCGCAACTGCCCGCCGGCCAGCGGGAAGACACGCCCGCCTTGATCCAACGGATCAAACTCCATCCTTTCCTCGCGGCTGCCCTGGAGCAATACGTTCAGCGGCATCCCGGAGTGGATCGTGTGGCCCAGGCCATCGACGACTGGGCGACGGTCCTGCGAGAGACGACCCTGCTGAAGGAAGTTGCCGGCCGGCTGGCGCCGGGTGCCTTCTCCGAGGCCGAGATCGAGCGCTTTGTCGACTGGCATGTTGTTCACATCGACGCCGTTTTCAACCGGTTGGCTGGGGATGGTTCCGCCGAGGCCGAACTCGATCCCGAGGACGACGCGCTGTTGCTACGGGCCTGGCAACTCCGAGTGGGCCCCCTGCGCGGAGCGGGCAAGAACCCGCTTCGGCTGCGGCATCTGGTTGTCGACGAAGTTCAGGATTTCGCGCCCGTCGAGATCCGTCTCCTGCTCGACTGCATGGACGACGAAGCCGCGATTACCCTGGCGGGGGATACCCAGCAGCACGTGGTGGCTCAGAGCGGATTTACCTCCTGGGCGGATTTCTTCCGGTTGGTGGGGATTCCGGGGACGGAAATTGAGACGCTTCGAGTCGCCTATCGATCCTCCCGCCAGATTGTAGAGTTTTCGACTGGTTTGTTGGGCGAGTTCCAGGAAGACGAAGGGCCACCCGAAGCCCCGCGCGAAGGCCCGCCGGTGGAACTCTTCCGCTTCGCCGACCGGGGGGATTGCGTGGGCTTCCTCGCGGATGCTCTGCACGCGCTAACTCGGTCCGAGCCCCTGGCCTCGGTGGCCATCTTGACTCCGTCCCGGGGGATCAGCGCTGCCTACTACGAGGGCCTTGAGCGAAGCGACATTCCGCGGATTCGCTGGATTCAGGATCACGATTTCAGCTTTTCAGCTGGGGTCGAGGTGGCGGAGATCGAGCAGGTCAAGGGGCTTGAGTTCGACTACGTGGTCCTGGTCGATGTTGATGCCGCACTCTATCCCGACACAGCCCAGGCCCGTCGGCTGCTGCACGTGGGTGCTACACGGGCCATTCATCAACTCTGGTTGACCAGCCTAGCCACCCCATCACCCTTGGTGGACGGGGTTTGGCAGGGCTGACGGCTTCGAACCCGGAGGCCCATGCGTGCGGGGATTCCAGGGATCTGTTAGGAATTCGAGATGGCATTTTTACATGGAGACCGGGTCCGGATTTTGCAGGACCGAAGTGAATACACCGGCTGTCGCGGTGTCGTCGTCGAGAAACCCCTAGGCCCTCACGAAAATGTTTCGGCCCTGGGGCATTTTGTGGCCATCGACGGCGAGAACGGAAAGGTTCGCCCTTTCCTCCTCTCGGACCTGGAATCGCTGAGGGTCGCGTCGGTGCGGCATTCCCAAGCCACGCCATCGGTGGAGTCCGGAAAACGTCGGGACTAGACCCTCGAACTTGGGCATGAAACTCGGGCATGAAACTCGATCATCAAACTCAGGCATCGAACTCAGGCATCGAACTCTGCCGTTTAATTTGGACATCTAACTCGGGTCCGAGCCCGGGAACGAACAGGGCTCGGGAACGAACACCCGAGCGGTGGGGGTTGGGATGATTCACCGGCTCGAAGTGGCCACCTTGGGTTCGGGCTTGTGGGAGTTCACACAGGTCCTGGAAGAGTACGTGGCCCAGTCCGGCGTGGGGGATGGGCTCTGTACGCTCTTTGTCCAGCACACTTCGGCCAGCCTGATCGTCCAGGAAAACGCCGATCCGTCGGCGCGCCGTGATCTTGAGAATTGGCTGAACCGGCTGGTGGTCGAGAACGATGCCCTCTATACCCACACCCTCGAGGGTCCGGATGACATGCCCGCACACATCAAGTCCGCGCTCACGGCCACTTCACTCGCCATTCCCGTGGCCGCCGGACGACTCATGCTTGGAACCTGGCAGGGCGTCTACCTTTGGGAGCACCGGCGGAGCGGATCACTTCGGTCCGTGGCGGTTCATTTGGGCGCAGACGTCCTCGAGGCTTGAGCCGGCGCGTCGGCTACCGATCCCTCTCGTCATTCGTCTCGTCGTTCCTCTTGGCATTCGTCTCGTCGTTCCTCTGGTCAAAGAGACTCGACATTTTTGAATCGAAGCTTGCCGAGCGGGTTCGGGTCTGGGCCCAATTTCGCAGCTCCTTGACTCGATCCTCGTAGGTATCGTAAAGGGGAACCGATTCGGCAATCGCGTTGGCGAGATCGTTGTCCTGCAACTCGCGTTCAGCGGCGAAAGCCGAATAGAGCGCGGCCGCCACCACCTGCTCGAGTTCTGCCCCGGAGAGGCGCTCGGAGGCAGCCGCAAGGCCATCGAGATCGAATTGTTTCGGGTTGCGCCCCCGGGCGGCAATGTGAATATCGAGAATCTCTCGTCGCTCGTCCGCGGTGGGAAGATCCACGAAGAAGAGTTCGTCGAATCGCCCGCGCCGGAGCAGTTCCGGGGGCAGGCTCTCCACATCATTGGCGGTGGCCACGACGAAGACCGGCGCGGTCTTTTCGGCCATCCAGGTCAGGAAGGAACCCAGAACCCGAGCACCATGGGGGTCGGACTCACTGGTGGAAAAGCCTTTCTCGATTTCATCGATCCAGAGAACCGCAGGCGCGATGGACTCGGCCACCGCCACGGCCTCTCTAATCGCCGCCTCGGGACTGGCCAAATTCCCGGAGAACACCGCCGCCAGGTCGAGGCGGAGCAGGGGAAACTGCCACTCCCGGGCCACGGCTTTGGCCGAGAGCGATTTCCCGCAGCCCTGAACGCCCAGCAGCAGTAACCCTCGAGGCGGAGGCAGTTTGAATTTTCGGGCTTCCTCACCAAACGCTTTTTGCCGTTCTCGCAGCCAGCGCTTCAATTCGTCCAGACCCCCCACGCTCCTCAAATCCTGGGCGGAGTCCTGAAAACTCAGAGCGGGTGTTCGCTGAAGTGCCTGTCGCTTCTCGTCGACGACGCGGTCCACAGTGGCTTCATTGAGACCTCCGGCGAGGGCGATGGAGCGTCGCAGAACTCGGAGCGATTCCGCAGCGGTCAAACCCAGGGCGCCCCGAACACACGCATCGAGGATCTCGGCGGACTGAGGATTCTTGGAAACATCGACCGCGCGCCGGAAGAGGGTGCTCAGTTCTTCGGCCCGGGGCAGGGGCAGCGCCGCGCGTCCAGCCTCTCGGCTCAATTCCAGGGGGAGGTCCACTGCGGGCGCGATGAGAACCACGCACTGTTTGCGTTGGGACAGTACGGGAAGCATGTCGCGGAGTCGCCGCACGGCGTTGGCATTGCCCGTCTCCAGGTGCGCGTCGAGCAGAGCGAAAATACCGGGTTCTTCGATTTCCTCGAGGGCTCGCAATCCCTCTTCCAGACTCCCGCTTCCCTTGCCGGATTCGCCAAGGCCAGCGGCCACGCTCCATGGCAGCAGCATTCGGTCGTGCTGCCCAGCCACGTGCTCAAGGATTCGCAGCGCGCGGTCCTCCTCGAAACTCTCAAAAGCAATCAGGCGCCAACCCGAGCCTACGAGGCTCGAAATTTCCTCGACCAGGTTTCGCTTCATATTCGGTCCGCCGTGATCCGAACGACTTCCTCGAAAGTCGTGACCCCTTCGGCCAGGCAGCGTACCGCGCTCTCACGCAGACTTTCCATCCCCTCGATCCTCCCCGCTTCGGCGATTTCGTTGGCATCCCGCCCACTGCGGATCAGGCCCTGGACCCGCTTGCCTACGTCGAGCAACTCGAAAATTCCGATTCGGCCATAGAGGCCGGTATTTCGGCAATCCGAGCACCCTTGGCCAAACCGAACCGAGAGTTGCTCCCGTCGCTCGACGGGAATCTTGATCCCCAAGGCATCGACCTGGGCCGGCGTCAAAAATCCATCCACCCCGCAATGGGGGCAAATTCTACGAACCAGCCTTTGGGCCACTACCCCGCGAAGAACGCTGGAAAGCAGGAAGGGTTCGACGCCGAGTTCCACGAGCCGAGTGATGGCACCGGCGGCATCCCGGGTATGCACGGTGGAGAAGACCAAGTGACCGGTGAGAGCGGCTTGGACCGCCATGGCGGCGGTTTCCGCGTCGCGAATCTCACCCACCATGATGATGTCGGGATCCTGCCGCAAGATCGTGCGTAGGGCGCGAGCGAACGTGACGTCGATCTGCGGCTGGACCTGGACTTGGCTAAAGCGAGGGTCGATCAATTCGATGGGGTCTTCGACGCTGGTGATGTTGATCTCTGGACCCGCCAGATAACGCAAGGTCGAGTAGAGGGTCGTCGTCTTCCCGGATCCCGTAGGCCCGGTCACCAGGACAAGACCGCTGGGCGAAGTGATCCACGACTCGAAGCGATCGCGTTCGCGGTTGGTAAAGCCGAGTTCGTGCAATTCCGCCATCAGCACGTTCGGGTCAAAGACGCGAATTACGATCTTTTCGCCGTATGCGGTGGGCATACTGGAAACCCGGAGCTCGACTTCCTGATCGCCATTCTGGGTCTTGATACGACCGTCCTGGGGTCGGCGGCGCTCTGCGACATCCATTCGCGCGAGGACTTTGATGCGGGATACGATCGCGCCGTGAACGCTCAAGGGAAGATGCTCGATATCGTGCAGGATGCCGTCGATTCGAAAGCGGACCCCTGCCTCCTCTTGTTTGGGGTCGAGATGAATGTCTGAAGCGCGTTGATCGAAGGCATATTTCAGGAGGTAGTCCACGGCGGCTACCACGTGCGCTTCGGTGGAAGTCGAGAGTTCCTCGTTGCTCTGGAGTTCCACCAGTTCAACGAGGGCTGTGGAGCGACTGCCGCTCTCGAGTTCCTCGCTGGCCAGATCGACCTTGGAGCGAAAGCCGTGGACCCGCTCGATGATGCCAATGATGTCCTTCTTGCTGGAAACTACATATTGGACTGGGCGGCCCAATGTGGTTTCGATGGATTCGCGCAAGGCGCTGTCAAAGGGATCGGCGATGGACAGCTGAAGGGCGTCGCCGTCGCGCCCGACCGGAACGACGACATGGCGATAAGCGTAGGCTCGCGAAAAGCTCCGGGTGACCAGGTCGTTGTCGAGTTTGAGGGGATCGGGCTTGAGGTAGGGGTACAGAGCGGCTTCGGCGATGCACTGGGCGATGGCCTCTTCATTGAGGGTGCGACGCGGCTCCTTGCCGTGAGCAAAACCAGCGGCTGAGACGATCTCTGCGGGTGAAACGTCGTACCGAGCTGCGGCCTGGGAGCGAACCGAACCGACTTTTTCCTTCAGCACCTGGCTGCGTAAAGTGATCTTGCGGGATTCGATTTCCTCGGCGCGAGAGGGATCGATCGCTCCGGCGCGTGCCAGAAGTTCGAGCAACTCCTCCAGAGAGAGGGGCGGCCGAAAGGCTTCGAGGTCAATCCGGGTATTCGGTGCGTGGCCCGGGGGCATCTCTGGCATGCTTCCCTTCCTGGGTGTTTCTTTGCACGCCCCCGGTCAACCGGGTGCGGCGCTCGGTCCCGGGGTGGCGACGCCCGCCGTCGCTGCCCCCGGAATAACTCATCGGCAGTTTGACATGGATCCGGACCCTGTGGAGCCGGGGGCGGCCTCTCGATGGCCCGACGATTCTTTTTCCCCCCGGGTGTCCATCGGGAAGACATATACGTCCTCGGGCCGCAGGGCCAGGGAGAGTTCGTCCCCCATCGCGATTTCTCGCGCCATGCCGCGTCCCGCCACGAGATGGGTTCTCAGGGCATGACCTGCCCAAGCAATCTCCAAGGTCGTCAGGATTCCGTCCGACGCGTGCTCGGTGACCCGGCCCGGGCCAATGGGCAAGCCTTCCCCTCGGCCGATATCGACCTTGAGATGCTCCGGGCGCAGGCCAATCCAAGCGGGCCCGGGGCGGCCCAAAGCCAGGGTGGGGATGGCGTGTTCGGCGTCGATGCGGGCAAGTCCCTGGGCGTCGATCTCAGCGGGGAGAAGATTCGTCATGCCCACGAGGGCGGCGACATTGCGATCCACCGGCCGGTTGAGCACCTCATCTCGGTCCCCTGTCTGGCGCAACGCCCCGCCGAGTAGCACGGCAATCCGGTCGCAGACTCGAACGGCCCGGCGTAGGTCGTGGGTCACCACGGCCACGGCGACCCCGGTCTCCGCCACGGCTCGGCGAAGATCCCGAGAGAGTGACTCCCGGGCCCCGGCGTCCAGATCGTCGAAGGGTTCGTCCAGAAGCAAAACCGCGGGCTTGATGGCGAATGCCCGGGCCAGCGCCAGCCGGCGCACTTCGCCCCCGGAGAGCGCTGTGGCCGGGCGAGGGGCCAGGTCCGTGATGCCAAAGCGCGCCAAAGCCTCGTCCGAGCGGCGGGAGATCTCTTCAGCGTCGAGACCCTGGCTGCGCAGAGCGATGCGCACGTTGTGAACGACGCTGCCCGCCAGCGCGATGGGGCGCTGGAAAACCATTGTGACCGGCCCGCTGGCATGGCGGATCACTTCGCCCGCCTCGAGGGGTTCAAGGCCCGCCAAGGCGCGCAACAGGGTGCTCTTGCCCGAGCCGTTTGCGCCCAGGACAGCGAGGACCTGTCCCGCCTCGAGGTCGAGGGCCCCAATCTCGAGTTCGAAGCGACTGACCGCGGACTCCCGAACGATTCGCAGCCTCCGCACACCCAACGAGGCACTCATCGCTTTTCGCCGTATTGAACCCAGGTGAGCAGGCCGGCCAAGGTCAGCATCAAGCCCAGGAGCACCGCTGCCAGGGCGTAGGCGGACTCGAATAACCCCATTCGGGTGTACATCAGAATTGCCGTGGTGAGAACGCGGGTCTCGCCCTCGAGGTTCCCCCCGGTCTGCATGACCGCCCCCACCTCGGACAGAATGCCGCCGAGAGCTGCAATGACCGCGGCCAAAAGCCCCAGGCGGATCTCGCGCAGCAGTAGCCAATTGCGCCAAAGCGGCGAGATGCCCAGTGTGCGCACCTGGAGGGCCCAGTCCTCGTCCAGGGAAGCCACGGCGGCCACCACCAGGGCGACCACCAGAGGCAGGGCAATCAGGACCTGGGCGGTCACCATGGCCTGGGTTGAATACCAGAGTTCGAGATCGCCCAACGGGCCGCTGCGATAGAAGAGTTGGGCCACCAGAAGTCCCACCACGACCGGTGGCGCGCCCATGCCCGAGTTCACGACGCCAAGCAGAACCCGGCGCCCGGGAAAACGTCGGCCGCCGAGCCAGATTCCGAGTGGAATTCCCAAACCCAGGGCGAGTATCAGGGACGTGGTGCAGAGCGCCAACGTCCGTCCGGTGATGGCGAGCAGAGAAAGGTTGTCGAGTGGGTCCATGGTCTCAGGGACTGGAAAGCTGCGCGGCAAGAGGACGGAAGAGGGGACGACCGAATTGAGCGCTCCCGAACTCGCGCATGGTTTCCCGGGCGATCTCGCTCTGGAAGAAGGCGGCGAGGGTGCCGGCCTCCTTGGCTCGTACCCGGGGAAAGCGCACGGGATTGACGAGTAAGACCGAGTAGACGTTGAGCAAGTCGGGTTCGGGATGGCTCAGCGCCACCAGTCCTGCCCGCTCGCGGAAAGCCAAAAATGTCCCGATATCCGAAAGAATGTAGGCCTTGCGTTGACCCGCCACTTGGAGGGAGATGCCCATCCCCGACCCGGTTCGTGTCAATCCCGGCCAGCGCGCATGGGGATCGACGCCCGCGTCGCGAAAGAGGGCGGCCTCGCGCTTATGGGTACCCGAGTCATCGCCCCGGCTGACAAAAGGCAACTCCCGGGCATGGATGCGGGCCAGGGCTTCGACGGCGCTCGCGCTGGTGGCGACCCCGGCCGGGTCCTCCGGCGGCCCGGCGATCACAAAATAGTTCTGCATGATCTCGACCCGCCGTGAGACCGCTTGACTCGCGACCAGGGCATTCTCGGCCTCCGGGGCATGGGTGAGTAGCAGGTCGGCATTGCCTTCCGCGCCCATGCGAAGGGCCGCCCCGGTGCCCACGGCTACGGCTTGAACACGGATTCCGGTCTGTGCGCTAAAAATCGGCAGCAGGACGTCGAGCAAACCCGAGTCCCGAACGCTCGTAGTGGTGGCCAGCAGAACCGAGCGCGGGGACGCTTGCGCGCTCGGGGACTCCGCTCGGATCTCTGGGGCGAGCACCGCTCCAAGACAAACTGCGAGCACTCCCCCCAGCAATCCCCCCGGCAATCCCGCGACCCAGCCCAGTCCCCGCCGGCCCGAGCAAATTGTCCCAGGGCCGTCGACTTTCCGGGACCTGCGCCCGACCGCATGTCCCTGGGAAATATTCCTTGCGTCCCGGGTTCTCACTTCTGGAGACTCCCCGCGATCTCATCGAAGGCGACCACCTCGGCCTCGATGGGCTGGATCTCACCGCTGGGCAGCATGAAGCGCCAGAAGACCATGCCAAAGGGGCGTCCCTCGGTGTCGAGCCAATTCGCCACCTGGGGATCGCGATGGGCAAGCACGAGTTGGAAGCGGCCGTCGGCATCGAGCCGCGTCTGTTTTCGATTCAGGGAAACCGGGCGCGTTGTGAAGTCATAAGTCTGCATGTGTCGGTTCCAAAGCGAGACATTAGCGCAACGGCATTCGGGCCAGCGCCCGCGGAGGATGAGCGCTTGATCGGGCCCGAGCACGTAGGGCGCCATGGAATACGCGGCGTCCGCCGCCGCCAGGGCAAAGTCGCCGGGCTTGACCGCTGGCGGGAACTGGTTGGGAACGGTGGAGACGAAAGGGGGCTGCTCGCGCTCGCCGGGCGGGGGCATGTCCAGGGTGCGACTGCGCACGAAAGTGGCGACCCGGTCAATGCCCGCTGCCACGGAAGCATCACTGGGGGGCGGTCCCGGCGGCAACGCCTCCAGGGCTTCGATCTGCAGTTGGATCGTGATAGTGGGATCACAGGCTGCGTAGGTTTCGTTCTCAAAGTAGTGCCGGGTGGTGATGCGATTCGCGTCAGGGGGTAGGGCAAGCCAATTCTGCTCCCGGGCAGCGCCTCCCAGAATGACTTCGAAACTTCCATCGTCGGCGATCTCGAAGGTCTCGTCGTTGATCACCCCCGCGGTGTGTGTGCCGAGCCCGCCTGCTTGGGTACCGGCCTCGAGAGTCAGCGATGTGTAGATGGCGCCGCCCGCATTGCCACGTATCCGGTATGCCAGATTGGGGTCGATGGGCGCCTCATAGTAGACCGCGTCCGCGTTGTCTCCGGTGAATTTCCGACTCGGCGAGACGATCCGCAGGAAGCTGGGGTGGTTTGTGTCTTCCTCGAAATGGCTGAAGAGGGCGCCCTGGAGAATGTGCATGACCGCGCGAAATCCCCCGGCCACGTCCTCGTCCGTTCCCAGTCCCCACTCGGGTCCCAAATAGCGGCTGTCGATTTCCTGAAGGAGGCCTAGCAATTCATTGAATGCTTTCCGACTCTCAAGGCTACTCATAGGTGATTTTCTCCGGGTGCTTTCTGGGAATTTCTGGATGCCTACTAAAAAGGGTCGACTACTTACGAAATGCGGCAGCGGTTCGACCCGCCCGGCGCCCAAAAAAAGAACCGTCACCCAGGGACAGGCCACTGCTGTAGCCCCCCACCGCAATGCCCGACGTGGAGCGTCCTGCGGCGAAGAGACCGCCCAAGACATCTCCTTCGGGATCGAGCACGCGACCCTCGGTATCCGTTTGCAGGCCGCCCAGGGTAAAGACCGCGTAGAGGGCCTTCTCCGTGGTGCAATCGAAAGCCCCATAGGGCGGCCGATCCAGACGCTCGAGATAATCCGCTGACTTGTGAAAGAGCGGGTCGCTGCCGTTTTCGGCGTGCCGGTTATAAAGATCAAGGGTTGACTGAAGACTCCCGGGAGGGAGTTTGAGGGCCTGCTCGAGTTCTTTGGGGCTCTCGCCGACTCCCGCAATGGCTTCCATGTATTCGGGCTTCTCGAAGGTCCCGTCGTCCACCACCAGAAATGCCTGGCCGTCTTGATGAAGCAGGGCGGCTTCGCCGAGGCGGCCGTAGTAGGTGTCTTCGTTGATGAAGCGTTGGCCCTGACGGTTGACCAGGATGCCGCGTTTGAGTGTCCAGGGCTGAGTGATGGGCAGGGAAATCGAAATAGCATCCATGTGGATGGTTGCGGCTCCAGCGGCGACTCCGAGACGTATTCCGCTCCCATCATCCCCTGTCGCAGCAACGCGCATCCCGCAGCGCAGGGCGAGGGGCGCGTGATTGAGGAGCATCTCGTCGTTCAGTACGAAGCCCCCTGTGGTCAGGACGACACCCCCCCGGGCGCGGATCCGGCGCTCCTCTTCAAAATATCGAGCGGCCACCCCCAGGATCTCGCCGTCGCTGTTTTGATAGAGCGCCGTGCAACGATGATTCGCTGCGACCCGGGCGGGGCTAGCGTCGACGGCGGCGCAGAGTTTCGCCATCAACAGTGGTCCGCCCTGGTGTTCTACTTGAGGGACGTGGCCCCGAGGTGCCGGGCGGGCAATCTCCCGGAAGGGGTGAGCGTTCTCGGCCCCGGACCAAACCAGGCCGTCGTCCGTCGGCGGTTCCCCGCTGGTACCGTGGTAATAGGTCTGCTTGAAGGGGACACCTTGGGCACAAAGCCAGTCGTAATGATCCACGGAGCCCTCGCAGTAGAGACGGATTTTGGCTTCGTCGGGGGATAGACCCGTGGAGGCCATCAGATACTTGAACATCTCTTCGGCTGAATCTTCGAAGCCGCAGGCTTTCTGTAGACCCGTGCCTCCGCCCAGGTAAACGACGCCCCCGGACATCGCTGAGGTGCCCCCGCCGCCCCCCGCGCGTTCCAGAACCAGGGTGTCGGCCCCCAGCGACGAGGCCTCCAGGGCTGCGGCGGCCCCGGCGACCCCGAGACCGATCACCAGGACGTCCACTTCCTCGTCCCAGTGCACCGACTCTGTGGCATCGCGAATGACGCTGGACATGTTCTCCTCCGGGTGGCAACGATTGGGCCGATCGGCCCGGCGCTAGACGATTCGAGACGAATGGCCTTCCCAGTAGCGGTCCTTCAGGAGCCTTTTGTAAAGCTTACCTGTCGGATGCCTGGGCAGTTCAGCATCGAAATCGATACTGCGGGGACACTTGATCCCGGCGAGTTCTTCTCGGCAATAATCCATCAACTCCTGGGCGAGGGCAGGGCCCGCGTCGGCCATGTCCAGGGGTTGAACAATAGCCTTCACCTCCTCGCCGAAGTCCTCGTTGGGTACGCCGATGACCGCGACGTCCTGGACCTTGGGATGGGTGATCAAGCGGTTTTCGGCCTCCTGGGGATAGATGTTCACACCCCCGGAAATGATCATGTGCGCCTTCCGGTCGGTCAGGTAGAGCCAGCCCTCCTCGTCGAGATAGCCCACGTCGCCCAACGTGGTAAAGCCCTGGGAACTACGAGCGCCGGCGGTTTTCTCGGGTGCATTGTGATACTCGAACTTCGTATCGCTCTCGAAGTAGATCGTGCCGATCTCGCCGTGGGGCAATGGCTCACCCGCATCGTCAAGGATATGAACGACCGCATTCGGACTGCGGCCCACACTGCCTTTGTGGGCGAGCCACTCCTCGCTGTTGATCATCACGAATCCATTGCCCTCGGTTCCCGCGTAATACTCATGGATGACTTGGCCCCACCACTCGATCATCGTTTCCTTGATGGGAATCGGGCAGGGCGCGGCCGCATGGATGGCAACCTCCATGCTCGACAGGTCGTATTGGGTCCGGAGTTCCTCGGGAAGTTTCAACATGCGGACGAACATGGTCGGTACCCACTGGCTATGGGTAATGCGGTGCGCCTCGACCAAACGAAGTGCTTCAATGGGATCAAAGCTCTCCATGATGATGCAGGTCGCACCCACCCGTTGGAAGGCCATGTTGTAGGCGAGGGGGGCGGCGTGGTAGAGCGGTGCCGGGGATAGGTAGACGGAGTTCTCCGTCGCCCCGTACATTGCGGTGATCAGTGCCAGCAATGGGGGCGGAGTGCCAATCGGCTGAGTGCTGAGGGGATGCTTGACACCCTTGGGTCGTCCGGTCGTTCCGGATGAGTACAGCATTTGCGCGCCTTCGAGTTCCTGGGCGAGGGCCTGGGCGGGTTGGCTCCCCGTGGCGTCTTCCCAGGAGTCGTAGCCTTCGATCACCGAGTCAATCATGAACTTTGCTTTCAGGCCGGGGCACTTTCCGGTCAGGCCCTGGGCCAGGTCGGCCTTGGCTGCGGAGGTTACGAGGAGCTTGGCCTCGGAGTCGTTGATGATGTATTCGGTCTCAGTCGGGGTCAGTCGGGAACTGATCGCTGTGAAATAGAGTCCTGAGCGTTGGGCTGCCCAACAGATTTCGAAGAAGCGCGGGTGATTTTCGATGCAAAAGGCGATGTGATCTCCGGGGCGGAGTCCGAGGGACCAGAATAGTTGAGCGGCCCGATTGGATGCGTCATTCAATTGGCCATAGGTCACCACTTCGCCGCTGGCGGCCATGATGTAAGCGGGTTTGTCAGGAATGTTCTGTGCCAGACTACCGGGATACATGGGGCGAAAACCTCCGTTGTTCATTTTGGCAGAGAGGGGTGTTGAACTTGGTAGAGGGTACTGAGCCGATTTTCCGACAACGCGATGGGATCAGAACGTCGTCGCCGGCCCCAGATAGTCGCACTTGGCGACAAAAATGAAACTGCCGCGCGCGCAAAACTTCTCGGGACGAATGCCTCCTGGGGCGGTGATTTTATCGGTACTCAAGAAAAACTCTGATACAGTTACCTTGGATTTACCTGCCTTTCCTTGCCTGGGCCATTGGATGTGACGCGGGGCGGGTGTACCCCGTAAAACTTGGGAAGTAAAATTTATCGGCCATCCAGAGCGAAACCACCAGAAGAGAAGCGTCGAGACTCGCCAGAGGCTACTGGAAGCGGGCCAGGAAATTTTTGCGTCTCGCGGTTTCGAAGGGGCAACTACCCGGGCCATCGCCGAGAAGGCGGGTGTGGCGCTGGCGTCGCTGCCTTACCACTTCAAAACCAAGGAAGCTCTGTGGAAAGCCGTCGTGGACGACATTTTTGGGCGCTTTGCGACGCAGATGTCGGTGGCCCGTTCGAAATATTTAGGGGCCGATCCCCGGAAACAAACCCGGCTACGCCTAGCGGCATATATCCGCTTCGTGGCGGAGAACCCCGAGATTCTCCAGATCGGACTCATGGAGGGGATCTCGGCCAATTCGCGGACTGAATGGCTGATTGAAAAACACCTTCGGCCCAACTTTGAGTACGTGAATAGCGAGACGCGCCGGGCAGGGGCCCAGGGATATGGTCGGTCGGGTCGGGAGGAGCACCTCTACTACATGATCATCGGTGCTGCGGGGCTTCCCTATGTGGTTCAGAGCGAGTTCCGTTCCCTCGTGGGCCGCGAGGCCACCGATCCTGAATTGATCGAGGCACATATCGAAGCGGTCTTGGATCTCATCTACCCGTAATGCCCTACTGGAGAGTCCCCATTCCCGAGTGCTTATTGGGTGCTTCTGTCCTGGGTGCTTCTTTCCTGAGCGCTTCTTTTCTGGGTACTTCTTTCCTGCGCGCTTTTTCCCTGCGCGCTTAGTTCTCAGTACTTGATTCCCAGTGCTCGGTTTTCAGTGCTCGGTTCCTAGGGTTCTGGTGCCGCCCCAGGGGCCTCGGGGCTACGGACAGGGGCCTTGGCCCGGAGGGCTCTCCTTTTTAATGGACCTCGGTCAGAACAGAGCCGATGGCGTCGGTCAGGGCCGTGATTTCCTGGGCCGATGCGATGAACGGCGGCATGGCGTAAACGAGCCGTCCAAAGGGACGGATCCAGACCCCCCGCTCAACGAAGGCGGGCTGCACTCGAGCCATATCCACCGATCGATCGAGTTCGACGACGCCAATCGCGCCCAGGCATCGGACATCCGTCACTCCCGGTAACTTTCGGCAAGGCTCGAGTTCCGCACGGAACTGGGATTCAATGGCGGCGACCCGCTCCCGCCAGGGAGTCGTCTCGAGCAAGTCCAGGCTGGCTCCTGCTGCTGCACACGCCAGGGGATTGCCCATGAATGTCGGTCCATGCATCAGAGCGCCGGGTTCTCCTCCACCGATGGTCGAGCAGATCTCTGGACTGACCAGGGTGGCGGCCAAGCTCATGGTTCCGCCGGTGAGTGCCTTGCCCAGGCATACGATGTCCGCCGAAATCCCCGCGTGATTCGAACCGAACATTTCCCCAGTCCGTCCGAACCCCGTTGCGATCTCGTCCAGAATCAAGGGAACCTCCGCTTGATCGCAAAGTTCCCGAAGGCGCTTCAAGTACGAAGGGGAGTAGAACCACATTCCTCCCGCACCTTGCACGACGGGCTCCAGAATGACCGCCGCCAACTCGGCCCGGTGGGCCTCGAGCAAGCCTGCGAAGTTTGCAATATGGGCCTCCTCGAAAGGTTCGTCGAAGCGACACGAGGGCCGCTCGGCAAAAACGTGTTGCGCCAGGCTTCCGGTAAAGAAGTCGTGCATTCCGTTGACCGGATCGCAGACGGCCATGGTCGCGAAGGTGTCGCCGTGGTACCCCCCCTTGACCGTGAGTAAGCGGTGTCTGCCTTTCTCGCCACGGGCCATCCAATATTGAAGGGCAACCTTGATGGCAACCTCCACGGCAACCGATCCCGAGTCCGAGAGGAATGCCCTTTCGAAATCACCGGGTGCCCATTCCACGAGCCGCTCACAGAGTGCCACGGCTGGCTCGTGGGTGAGGCCACCAAACATGGTGTGCGGCATGGTTTCCAATTGGCTTGCAACCGCCTTCTCGATCGCGGGGTGGCGATAGCCGTGAATCGCGGCCCACCAAGATGACATCCCGTCGATCAACTCACGCCCGTCGGCCAGGGTGAGGCGCATCCCCTCGGCCGCGACGACTTCGAAGATCGGATCGGCCTGAGGAGCCGAATAGGGGTGCCAGACCCGGCGACGGTCGCGCTCGATTGTGTTCATGGGAATTGTCCTTTCGAATGGCGATATGCCCGGTGGGAACCGAGACGTGCCCCATGGCTGTGGTAGTCGCACTCTCGCCCCGAGTGGCTCCCTGCTATTTTTTTTGCAGTTACGCCGCAGCTGAGCGAAATTGTTTTCCCCAACGGTCGTGGGCAAAAAAATCGCGCCCGCGAAGAGTTTACTACGGGCTCTCTATCAAGGGCCTCTCTACCAGGAACTCTCTACCAGGAATTCACACCAAAGCCAAAAGGAATTGTCCAGTGAAATTGTATACCGGTATAGGACCCAATCCGAGGGTCGTACGCGTTTTTCTGGCCGAGAAGGCCATGGAAGTATCCCTTGTCGAGGTCGATTTGATGGCTGGCGAGAATCGCCAGGCCGATCACTTGAGCCGCAACCCCAGTGGCGGACTGCCGACGCTCGAACTCGATGACGGCAGCTACCTCGCGGAAATCACCGCGATCTGCGAGTACCTGGACGAAGTGGGCCCCAGCCCTCGCTTGATCGGCGAGACCCCCCAGGAACGCGGCGAAACCCGAATGTGGACACGCCGGATCGACCTGAACATCGTCGAACCACTCGCGAATGGCTTCCGGAGCGCCGAGGGGCATGGACTCTTCAAGGAGAGAATGCGCACATTTCCCCAGGCGGCCGACGATCTCAAACTTCTTGCCCAGGAGAAACTCGCGTGGCTCGAAGGGCAGCTCGCCGACAAAGAATTCATCTGCGGAAGCCGGTTTAGCCTGGCTGATATCCTGCTCTACGCGTTTCTTGAGTTCGGAGGATCGGTGGGCCAGCCCCTGAATCCAAAACTCAAGAAACTGCAGGCATGGTACACCCGTGTTGCGAGTCGGCCCAGCATTGAAGCCTCTCGGGACTAGCTTGGACAGAGAAGCGCATCGGATCACATCGGCAGAAGGCGAAGGTGACCTGAAGGTCCTTTCCCCGGAGCAGCGCGTTGCCTACGAGCAAGATGGTTTCATTGCGCTTCAGGCCCTCATCGAGGACGACTGGCTCGAACGACTTCGGCAAGTGAGTGACGAGTTCGTCGAGCGGAGTCGATCTCTGAGTGAATCGACTCCGCTCTTCGATCTCGAACCCGATCACAGCGCCGAAAATCCGCGGCTTCGCCGACTTGTCTCGCCTGCGGATCTGGATCCCACCTTCTGGGAATTCGCCAAGGATTCGGTGTTGGTGGATGTGGTGGAAGACTTGATTGGCCCGGATATAAAATTTCATCACGGAAAGTTGAATTTCAAGGCTCCCGGAGGCGGGGAAGAAGTAAAATGGCATCAGGATATTCAGTTCTGGCCGCACACCAACTACACCCCGTTAACCCTGGGCGTTTTTCTGGAAGAGGTGACACCGGAAATGGGCAATGTGGGCTTCGTTCCCGGCAGCCATCATCTGGATCTTTTTGACCAATATGAGGGGGATAATTGGGTCGGCTGCATCCGCAAGCAGGACCTAACTCAACTCGACCTTGAAAATGCCGTCTACCCGTGCGGTCCAGCCGGCACGGTGACCGTTCACAATTGCCGAACGGTTCACGGGTCGGCCAGAAATCAGTCCAAGAAGGAGCGCCCACTGCTTCTG
>Ga0310120_10000576_pt1 | contig 29063 bp, 19 predicted proteins | sample CB27_AW_983_MG_FD_203506 | JGI IMG/M metagenome (GOLD analysis project Ga0310120, IMG submission 203506) | Marine microbial communities from Western Arctic Ocean, Canada - CB27_AW_983 | ecosystem: Environmental > Aquatic > Marine > Oceanic | place: Canada: Western Arctic Ocean | collected...
GGCTGGCTGGAAACCGCTGCGATCAAGCCGGTCTTCAGCCAGCACGGTTGCCTGTTCGCGGACACGCGGCGACGGGTCAGCGAGCGCCGCAACCAGGACGCTATCCTCGAGGGCCTTCAGGCCGTGGAGAATCCAAAGGGCGTGGGCCCGGGCCAGGGGCTGTTCGGAGCGTCTGACGGTCTCGACCAGGAGCGGAACCGTTGGGCGATCGCCACGCTCCCACAACAGCCGATGTGCCGTTTGACGCGTCCAGCCGTTGTCGGACTCGAGAGCTCTGACGAGGTCACCAGGGCCAGCCGCGGAGAGTTTCACCGGTTCGGGTCGTTTCCATTTCGGGGGCACCAGGCGGTAGATCCGTCCACGGTCGTCTCCGCTTTCCAACCGCAGGAACTTCTTGATGTCCTCGGGGACCGAATACGGGTGCTCGATCGTCTCGCGGTACATGTCGAGAATGTAGAGGGCACCGTCGGGGCCGTTGACGAAGTTGACCGGGCGGAACCAGTTGTCGGTCGATGCGATGAACTCGACCTTCTGGTCGGCTCGCCGGGCAACGAACGTCGGGCCCGCGGGGGTCATGGTCTTGCGGTGCACCAGGTTGCCGCCAACGTCTCCGATGAACGCGTTGCCACGGAACGGTCCGGGGTAGGCGTTGCCGGTGTAGATGGTGACACTGGTCGCGGAAGTGAAGAACCCGATGGCGAATTGTTCGGTTCGTGAGAGCCGGGCCTTGGTCTTGGGATCCGAGACACGTCGGCGGGTGCGGACGATCCGCCATGGTTCGGCACCGCTTTTGCGGAAGACCGGAGCGGCGGCGCCCCCGGCGGCGATCGAACGGATTGCTGACGGCGGGCTGAGACCGGGACGACGGGACAGGTAGCGTCGCGGCAGCACGACGTGCTGGATGTGGTTGCTGTTGCTGCAGACGAACCGGTTGCCCCAGGCGTCGAAGCTGTTGCCGAACTGAACACCTCCGGTCAGGGCAAGGACGTCCATTGTGCGGGGATCGAAACTGATGTCCTTGCCACCGAGGGTGAGAATGGTCCGGCCCTTGTGAGTCAGCTTGCCGCCGTTGCGACCGGCGGCCAGGGTGATGCGGTTGTCGAGTCCCCACTTGAGGTTGTTGGCGACACTCTGCACGTTGTCGCGACCGAATCCGGTGAGGACGACGCGTCGGACGTCGGCGACACCGTCGCCGGTGGTGTCCTTGAAGTAGTGCAGTTTGGGGGGGGCGAGCACGAACACGCCACCGTCGTAGCAGCAGACAGAGGTGGGCCAGCGGATCTTGTCGGCGAACTTCACGCTGCGGTCAAAGCGTCCGTCTCCGTCGGTGTCCTCGAGCAACCGCACGATGCCCGCATCGGGTTTGCCGCCGCCCTTGGGGTTCAGTCGGGTCGGTTCCTGCGAGAACGGGTAGCCGTGCATCTGGGCGACGTACAGCCGGCCGTCGGCGTCGAAGCAGGCACCAACCGGATCGGCCACCAGGGGTTCGCTGGCGACCAACTGCAGGCGGAATCCATGTTGAACGGTGAAGGTGGCCAGAGCCTTGTCGGGCTCCACCGGCGGGATCCTCGGCAGTTCGTCCTCGAGAGACTTCTTCGGTGCCGCGACCCGGACGGGTTCTTCGGCCGGCGACCCGGGCACGGTGGCGAGGATCGCGACCGCGACGGTCCAGGACAGCAGGGGCGGGCGTGGTCGGTTTACCATTGCAGTTGCTCGGCCCGGAAGACCGGCCCCTCAACACAGGTTCGGCGGTAGTCCCATTGTCCGTCATCGAGCCGGACCCGCGTGACGCAGCTGAAGCAGATGCCGAAGCCGCAGGCCATGGGGGTTTCCAGCGAGGCCCAGCAGGGTGTGTTGTGCTCGGCGGCGATCTCGGCGACGGCTTCCATCATGGGCTCGGGACCGCAGGTGTAGACGGCCGTCGGCTCGGGGCTCTCCCGGCAAAGGTCTTTCAGCAGATCGGTCACCAGCCCGTGGTGCCCGTGGCTGCCATCGTCGGTCGAGACCCGGACCTGCAGGCCGTCGGTCGTGAAATCGTCGAGTCCCGCCAGATACTCCTCCGATCGGGCCCCATAGCAGAGCGTGAGTGTCTCGGGGCGTGTTGTGGTTTCACGTGGCGGATCACCGTACTGTCGTTGACCCAGCGACTCGCGGGCGACGGCCAGGAACGGTGTCTGGCCGATGCCCCCGGCAACCATCACGAGGTGTCCGGCGGCGGGCTCGGGAAAACCGTTTCCCAGCGGCCCCCAGATGTCGACGGTGTCGCCGGGTTGCCAGTCGACCATCCGGCCGGTCAGTTTGCCGACGACGATGTAGCCGAAGTCGACTCCGATCGGGTCGCCATCGTCATTGCTGACGACGTCGTACAGGGCGAATGGTCGTCCCAGCAGCGGGTCGTTGCAGCCGCGCTCGCGGACCATGAAGAACTGGCCGGGGACGATTTGTCGTGCCAGTTCGGGACACTCCAGCCGCAGGCGGTAAGTGTCACGGGCCATGCGGACCTGTTCGATCACACCGGCCGTCTGCTGGCGGGCGGTGGGGACGAGTCCGGGGAGGGGTGACTGGGCAGCCGCATCCATGGGCGGGGGCCATTTTCCGGTGGGCCGGTGCTGTTGGTTGCCGGAGACAGTGGCCGTTCAGCGGCGGCGTTTCCGGCCGCCGCCGCGGCGTTTTCCGACGACCACTTTACTCGATCGTCGCCGCGATTGCCTCCGATTACCTCGCGGCGTAGGGACTCCGTCGATCAACTTCCGCAGTGAATCGAGTTCGTCCGCTCTCAACCTCCGGTGTTCACCGACTTTCAATCGGCCCAGGCGAAGCGGCCCGAAGGCGATCCGCTCGAGAGTCATCACCTTGTGCCCGATTCGGGCCATCAGACGACGGATCTCCCGGTTGCGTCCCTGTCGCAGTTCCAGTTCCAGGAAGGCGCTCTTGCCGCGGGTCTTCAGTTTTCTGGCGGTATGCACCTGGAAGAAGCCGTCCGAGAAATGGAGTCCGTCGCGGAGTGCCTGGAGACTGTCGCGGGTCGGAATCCCGGCGACCTGGACCCGGTAGATTCTCGGCACCTGGTAGCGTGGGTGGATCAACTGGTGAGCCAGTTCGCCGTCGTTGGTCACCATGATCAGGCCGCGGCTGTTTTCGTCGAGCCGTCCGACGGTGAAGAGCCTGGGGCCGTTGGCGGGAAACAGGTCGATCACCCGCGGGCGACCGCGGGGATCGCTGTTGGTGCACAGGTAGCCGGTCGGCTTGTTCAACAGGAAGTGCATCGACCGTTCGGTCCGAATCGTCTCTCCGTCGACGACGATTCTCTGGGATTCCGGGGTGACCCGTGTACCGAGTTGGCTGACGGCACGACCATCGACACGGACTCGGCCGGACAGGATCAGTGCCTCGCAGGCGCGTCTCGAACCCAGTCCGGCGCGGGCCAGCACCTTCTGCAGACGGACCTGCTCGGCCTCGTCGTTTTCTTCGAGTGGCGTCACCTTCGAGATCCTCTTCGACGACGGTCGTCTCGTGGTTGTTGGCTGCCGGCCAGCGATTCGTAGTACCGGCGGACCAGTTCGCTGTAGCGATCAGGAGTCCGTTCCCGGCCGGATTGAGACAACCTGCGGCGCAGTGACGGGGGCAGGTCGCCCCACGGGGCCCGCCGAAGAGCCTCCGATCGGACCGCACCGGCAACTTCACCGACACGGGCCGCCTGGCCGGCCCGCCCGGCCGGACGGGATCCCGGATTGCCGGTGACCGCTTCGGATGCGTCCATCGGAGAATTGTCGGGCCTGGCATTTCGGTCAGGCGGGCCACTGGCCTGTGGGACAATCGGGTCACTCGGCGACTTCGGTTTTCCCTTCGGCTTTGGAGCGCCGGGAGCCGCGGCTCGCAACCGGTCCAGCCATCGATCGAGCAGCACCAGGGCCTGCTGTTGTGCCTGCTGGGCCGATGTGCCGGTTTGCCGGCGGCGGAGCGAGTCCGCGGCAATCCGCATCTGGCCGGTGATCGTCTCCGGTGACTTCTTCGAATCCTGTTTTCCAACACCCGGCAGATGCACCGCCTGCGTGTCTTCGATCATCTTCTGCTGTCGCTCGGCCAGTTCGCGGAGCTGTTTCAGTAGCGGTCGTGTCCAGCGACCTCGGCGTTCGCGTTCGGCGTCAAGACTGTGGGTCTGCCGGGCCAGACGGTCCTGGCGACCGAAGAGCCTCGAGAGGTCCTGCGACGATCTCCGCGTACGTTCCTCGGCCAGCGTGGCGCTGGTCTCCTTGCGTTGTTCGGCGAGCAACCGTTGCAGAGATTCGAGCTGTTCGATGGCTGAGGCCTGGGCCGAGAGGGCCTTGATGGCTGCGGGCTGTCGGATCACATCGGCGGCACGTCTCATCGAGTCGGCGGCTCGACGGGCGATGGCCTGTGCCTTGGCGAGTTCGAGACGCCGGATGGAGTCGACCGACTGCAGGGTGTCTCGCCAGAGAATCTCCTGGCGGTTCTCCAACCGCTGCCGCACCGAATCGGACACCGATTGGTCGATGGCACTCCGGGTCTCGGCCCGCAGCGTCGACTGCGCGGCTGCGAGCTGTTCGATGCGGGTGATCAGCCTGTCGAGGTTGACCAGCCGCGTCTGGTCATCGGTTGTCACATTGCCTTGCAGAGACCGTTCGAGTCGAGCGAGGTATTCGAGAATCAGCTGCTGGGCTTGCTGGGCCGCTCCCAGGTGGTTGCGTTCGATTTCGCCAGCCGACTCTCTCATCGCGGCCACGATTCCGGCCTCGCGGAAGATCCCATGGGCGGCGGCGAGTTCAGGCGAGAGCGTCTTTGAGCGTGTACCGGGAGAGCCAGCCGGTGCAATCTGTTGGCCGAGCCGGTCGAGTCGATCCGCGAGGTCGAGTTGCTGCCGGGCCATCCTGCGAAGATCGGCCTGTTGTTGCCGGGTGAGCTGATCGGCCGGCATGTCGAGTGTCTTTTCGGGGCGAGATGCGGTGTCGTTGAGCAGTTGTTGCTGCCGTTCGGTGATGACGCGAATCTCGCCCAGTTGTTCGCGGTGGGTCTGAGCGGGGGCAAGGTCTTCGATGAGCGATTGGAGTGTCGAGATCACCCGGTCCTGCCACTGGCCGATCTCCAGCAGGAGGTGTTGAAGATCAATCGTGGATGGGTCGTCGAGTCGTCGTCTCGCATCGGTGAGGGCGGATTCCAGTTCTGGAAGCTCGCGTTGGCCGAGGCCTTCAAGGTCGGTGGCGATACGGTCGAGGTCGCGGGTGGCAGCGGGGTCATCGATCCGATTGGCGAATCGTTCGGCGATCAACTGCCTGGCGCGACGAGCCAGGCCGGTTTCGACATCGGCCAGCTGGGCCGCGAATTGCTGCTGGTGGATCTCGGTCGCCAGCAGGATCTCGCGTTCGTCGGCCCGCAGTCGGCCGACCGCCCGCCACTGGACTTCCAGGAGGGTGATGTGAGTGCGGGCCGTCCGTTGACGGGCCAGGATCCTGCCCAGGGATTTCAGGATCACCCGTTGTCCGGCATCCAACTGGTCGCGTTTGGCCGTGGGGGTGACGATGGTCAGTGTTCGCGTTGTCGAGCGAGCCACGCGAGGAGTGTCGAGATCGCAGGCGTCACCGGCCTCCACATGAAAGTCGAATTCCATGCCCGCCACCAGTTCGTCCCGGTCCAACCGCCATGAATGATCGATCAGCAACAGGCCGTCACCGGCATACTCTTCGTGCAGCCGCACCCGCCGCTCGGTCGACTCGGGAGCGTTGATCTCACGGATGACCAGGTGAACACCGGTCAATCCGAGGTCATCACGTGCGGTCACTTCAAGCTGGACGGTTGCCCGGGGAGTGGCCTGGATGTTGCCCGACGGCTCGACGATTTCGATCTCGGGCAACCGGTCGGCCAGTCCGCGAAGTTCGAATCGTTCAGGACGCTCGGCGGTCAAGCCGTCGCGGTCGACCAGCGACAGCCACCAGTCGGAGACTCCCGGTGTCGCCACGGTGAAGGAGGCCCGAAGTGTCCGACCGTCGGCGGCGATCGAAACCGGCAGCGGTGGCTCGTCCCCCCGCAGCAGGGTCGCCCGGCGGACCCGCTGGTTGATCACCGCGGTGATTTCGGCTCGTGTTCCGATCCAGGCCTTGATGTCACCGCTCCCCTCGGGCAGTCGTCGGGTGGGGCGGTCCGAGTAGGCCGGCGGAAGGAGAACGACCTCGAGAGACTCCAGCAACGGGGGAGGGGCGATCGCCAGGGGAATCCAGGGTGTCTCATCGTCTCCTCCCCGGGCACGGAACTCGAGAGCGTCGAAGCCGTCGGGTGGTGTCAGCACGGTGGTTCCCACATTCGGATGCGGGTCGTTGATGTTGGATCGCGTCGAGCGTTCCAGGGATTGCGCGGCGAGCAGCTGGTTGGTCCGGCGACGAACCCCGCTTCGACGGATTTCGATGATCGCATCGTCCGGAAGGACTCCGCGGCTGTTGGCGACCACCAGCTCGATTGACTCGCCCGCCGGGAGTCGCACGCCGTGCGTCGCATCCCAGGCGGACGGTGAGCGGGTGGAGTCGAGGAACTGAAGGTCGACCTGGCGGGGCCACTGGTCTTCGGAGAGCAGGAACAGCCGACCGAGGCCGGTTCCGGCTTCCAACGGGCTGTAGAAGGCCAGGGCGAGACCGAGGGCGGCCAGGCCCGAGGCGACCAGGGCTGCACGTCGAGCGGCCTGCGGCGCGACGACGGTGTCGATGTCAATCCGGTCCAGGGCTTCGACGGCCGAATCGATGACCTGTCGCTTCAACCTCGGCGATCCCACACGATGGTCATCGACATCACTCGAAAACTGCAGGCCGCTGGAGAGTTGGTCCTGCAGTTCCGGGAACCGTCGTTCGACGCGGATTGCCAGTGCCAGGTCGCTGAGCGGCACCGTCAACGGCGCGATCAGCCAGTGCCATGCGGCGACCAGGTGTGCCAGCAGCAGGCTCACCAGAACCAGTCCACGGTGCCCACTGTCGTCGAGACGAACCAGCCAATCGAATCCCACGGCCGCAGCGGTGCTGACCAGGCCCGCCGCCAGGCACAGGCCAAGTCCACGGACCAGCAGGACACGACGGGCCCGTCGGCGGAGTTGCTGCAGCGGGGGATGGAGGGGCGATGTCATGAGTGGGCCGGGCCGCGGGAGTTTTGGCCTGTGGTGATCATACCAGTCGGGATTGCCTTCGCCAGAGCCACTCGAGGGTCAACGCCGCGGCGAAGGCCAGCAGCAATTCCCAGCGGTTCCAGAGTCGGATCGGCGCGTCGACAGCCAGCGGGACCGGATCTCCTGCCGGCAACAACCGGTCGAGTCTTCCCGCGTCTTCGACGGCCAGGGCCAGTCCGTGAGTCTCGCGGGCCGCCTGCTGCAGGTCACCGACCGCCACGGCCCGTTGCCGGAACTCACGGTCCGCAGCCACCACTCGGTAGTCGGCCGTCGGTGGGGCCTGTTGAAAGCCGGGCGAGCGAACCCACGCGTGATAGCTGCCGGGGTCCGAGTTGGTCACGGTTGCGGTGAACAGCCCGACGCTGCCTTTGACCGGATCGAGAGTGATCTCGCGGGCGGCCCCCGATCTCCGCTCGACGCGGACCACCGGTGGCTGATCGGCCGGTGGCACGTCGGCCGTCGAAAAGAACCTCAGTCTCAACGTCGTCGGGTCTCCGGGAGTGTATTCGGTGCGGTCGGTGGCCAGTTCCGCCGTGCGGGTCTGGCCCAACAGTCGGGCGCGTCCGAGTAGCCGCACCGCCTGCAGCCAGTACCGCTCGTAAAGCGATCGTCCGTCCCGCAGCCTCCACCGCCAGAGCTCGTCGGTGGCATGGAACAACACGCTGCCGGCTCCATAACGTTGCAGCAGGACCACCGGGCGGGTACTGCCGTCGGATGTGGGGGTGGTGCATTCCAGCAGCACGACGGCTCCGGGCTTGGTTCGAGGAATCTCGAGCAGCCAATGAAACGGCGGCAGGCCACGTACCCGGGCGGTGACTTCGTCGGCGTCGGACCGCGATCCGAACAGGGACGTTGATTCCAGGCCGGCGGTCGTCAGGCGGCTCTGCCACGGGCCCGACGTTTCCGCCGGATCGGGGGTCCGCAGGGTCGCAAGGTCGATCGGGACCAGGTCCTCCAGGGGCGTGTTGCGGTACGCGAGAGGGTTGTGGGTCGTTCCGGCAACCAGGATCAACCCGCCGCGGGCGGTGCGGACAAAGTCCCGGAGGTTCTCCTGGATGCCGGTGCTGAGAAGTCCCGGGTCGATGTCTCCGATAATCACGACGTCGTACTCGAACAACTCGTCACGGTCCACCGGGAAGTACTCGCGGGTCGACTGGTCGTCGCGGACCGATTCGGGGTCGGCGTCCTGCAGCACACTGGTCAGAGCAATTCCCCGGTCACGAGCCAGCAGGTGCTTGGCGTAACGGAATTCCCAGCGTGGCGTGCCATCGGCCATCAGGACCCGGATCTGCTGTTGTCGGACCCGGACCAGTCGCACGTGCTTGTTGTTGTCCCGATCGGTCTCGCTGTCCAACGGCACCGCCTCGATCGTCAACAGGTGGTCCCCTTCGCTTCTGGGCACCCAGTTGAGTTCGACCGACTGGCGTTGGCCATCACCTTTCAGGACCACCGACTCCTCGGCCACCGGTTGGCTGTCCTCTTCGAGTTGCATCCTGACGGTGGCCCGTTGCCCCTCGAGCCCGTAGGCCTGCAGGTCGACGCGGACGACGATCGGATTGTCGACCAGGGCGATCTCGTCGAGTTGTGGTTCGAGCAGGTGCAGGTCTCGAGCGGGCAGCCGGCTGCCGGTGGCGACGGTCACCAGGGGGACCATTTGCCGCCGGGCGGCCGGTGTGATCGCGGCCAGGCCATCGGCGGTGGAGGTGCTGGTGATTCCGTCGGTCAACAACACGATCGCCGCCGGAGGTTCGCCGCGGAATTCCTCGAGGACCTGTCGAACAGCCGGTCCGAGTCGGGTTTCGTCTCCGACGGCGTTGAGTTGCTCGATCCGCTCGGCCAGTCGCTCGGCGGTTTCACCAGGTGATCCCAACGTGCGGGCCTGGCTGTCGAAGGCGTAGAGCCGGACCTGGAAACGTTCCGAGATCCGCTTGATCAGTCGCCCATTGTCATCGGCCAGGAGACTCTTGGCCAGGTTGAGGCGGGTCGGACGGCGACGGCCCGCGAGCCGTGTGATACGAAGTCCGTGGTCGGGGTCGGCGTAGCGGTCTTCGAGTCCCATGCTGGCGGAGGTGTCGATCAGGATGGCCACAACCGGTCGGCCCGTCCGCTGGATCAGGATCGCGGCGTTTGTCAGGCACAGTAGCACGCAGCCGGTGGCCAGCAACCTCACGCCGATCAGCCCCAGCCGGGTCCGGGTCGGCAATCGGCTGGTGTCACGGAGATAAACCCAAACGATGGCTGCCAGCAGACACCCGCCGACGACTGCAACGGCAGCGGGCGGCCACGAACCGGGCCAGGGCGGTTCATAGGACCACCGCCATCGCGTCTCCTGTCCGGGCACCCCCGGCGGAACGCCCAGGTACCATTCGAAGAACTGCTTCATGGATCTCCCGACAGTCGGCGGCACGGGGGTTTCCGTCGCCGGGCTATTATACGTCCACGCCGACGCGACGTTGGAGTCGGAATCGGCCTTGTCGGCTTCGGAACCCTCCACTACAGTCCCGCCCCGCACGACCAGCTGCGAACGGGGGCCATGGAGTACAATCTCAAACCGGTCGGCAAGACCTGCGCGCACGGTGGGGAACGACTCGAACCCAACACCGTCTGCATATCGGTGGCGGTCAAGCGAGACGGCGAGTTGGTGCGGCTGGACTACTGTGAAGCCGATTGGCCAGGACCCCCGAAAGGGATGGTCGGTCAGTGGCGATGCACGGTGCCCGAACCCGACGCGTCGGTCGCCAAGTCGATCGATCCCGACGACCTGATGCGGTACTTCGAACGATTTGCCGACCACGCCGATGATCCGGCCGAGCCGCTCCAACAGAAGCTCCGCTACGTGATCGCGCTGATGCTGTGGCGCAAGCGGCGATTGCGGCTGGACGGATCGCGGCTGGAGGGTGATCGCGAGGTGTGGGAATTCTCCGGTGTCCGTGGCGAGGGCCAATTCGACGTATTGGACTGCAAGTTGGCGGACGATGAAATCGAGGGGTTACAGGACCGGCTCAATGAGCAGTTGCTGCGTGAATGGAGCTAGCGGCCGTCGACTGTGGCTGCTGCTGGCCGTGGTGGCGGCGCTGCTGACGTCCGGATGCCGCGCGCTGTGTGAACAGGTCCGCTGGTGTCCGTATTGTCCGCCCGAGTGCCAACTGGCCGAAAATGCGACCGCCGGTGAGATCATCGCTCACATCAACGCCAATGCCGATCAGTTGTATTCGTGGAGATCGACGTCGGCGAGAATCCGGGCCCGAGCCGAGGGCGGCCTGCCTGTGACGCTTTCGGCCAACATCGCCATCGCTCGCCCCCGCCAGTTCCGGCTCCGGGCCAGCCTGCTGGGTGCCAACGAGGTCGACCTGGGTTCCAATGCTGAACGGTTCTGGTTCTGGGTTCGCCGCAGCGAGCAGCCCTACGTGATCACCGTCGGTCACAATGACCTGCCCCGGGTCCGCAAACAGCTCTCGCTGCCGTTCGAACCCGACTGGCTGATCGAGGCCCTGGGCGTGTCGCCGTTGGCCGAGGGCGAATGGAGCGTCGCCAGTTCGCGGCCCTCCCAGCACCGGTTGACATTGGTTGCCGAGCGGCGGTCACCCCGGGGTGGCCGGGTGCGGCGTCAACTGGTCGTCGACACCTGCCTGGGTGTCGTGATCGAGCAGTCGTTGTACGACGAAACCGGCAGCCTGATTGCCCAGGCCACGCTCGATGATCACCGTACGGATTCCGAGACGGGGATTGTCATCCCGCGGCGGATCTCGCTGGAATGGCCCGAGGCGGAATTGTCGCTGGTGATCCGGTTGGGGGACGTCGAGGTCAACCCGTCTCCGATTCCAGCTTCGACGTGGGAGGTTCCTCGAGGTCTTGGCTCGGGTCCGATCGACCTGGTGACGCGGCGGGTGCTGCGCTAGTCGGCCGCATCAGCGTGGAGGCCGCGGGCGGCGGTCAGCGTGTTCTTCAGCAGCATGGCGATCGTCATCGGTCCGACTCCACCGGGGACAGGCGTGATCGCTCCGGCGATCTCCGACACCGGTACGTAGTCCACATCGCCGACCAGCTTGTCGTCGACTCGATTGATCCCCACATCGATCACCACCGCTCCGGGCTTGACCATCTCGGCGGTGACGAATTTCGGGCGTCCGATTGCCGCCACCAGGATGTCGGCGGTCGCGGCAATTCCGGCCAGGTCGCGAGTGCGGCTGTGGCAGAAGGTCACCGTCGCGTTGGCTCCCTCGGCCTTCTGCATCATCAGCAGTCCCATCGGCTTGCCGACGATGTCGCTGCGGCCGAGCACCACGAGGTGGGCCCCGGAGGTCTCGACACCTGTGCGGATCAGCAGCTGCTGGATTCCGTGGGGCGTGCAGGGCAGAAAGCGAGGGCGTCCCTGGGCGATCAGTCCGACATTCTCGGGGTGGAAGCCGTCGACGTCCTTGTCGGGCGAGACCGCGTCGAGCACGGCGATTTCGCTGATCTGGTCGGGCAGCGGGAGTTGACAGAGGATGCCGTGGATGTCGGCGTCTGCATTGAGTTGGCCGACCAGGTCGAGCAGCTGGTCCTGGGAGGTGTCGGTGTCGAGCCGGTGCAGGGTGCTGGCGATGCCGGTCTTTTCACAGGCTCGCTGCTTGTTGCGGACGTAGATCGCGCTGGCCGGGTCGTCGCCGACCAGGACCGCGGCCAGGTGGGGGGTGACACTGCTGTCTGCGTGGAACGCCGCAACCTCCACCGCGAGTTCTTCGCGGATCGTCGCTGCGATCGCCTTGCCGTCGATAATCGTAGCCGCCACGGCCGTCTCCCCCGGTTGCTGTCGGCTGGAGTCCGTTCCTCGACCGATTGCCGGTGAGGTCGCCGGGCAGTTAACCAAACGGCGTGGGCGGCAACAAGTCTTCGACGACGACCAGCCGCTGGTAGGTCTCGTGACCGGCCCACAGCACCAGCCCGGCGTAGAGGCCGGCGACCATGTCGTCGGCGACGATCCCGGTGCCTTCGGGAAGCCGTTCGAACTGGCGGATCGGGGGCGGCTTGAGGATGTCGAAGACGCGGAAGACTACGAATCCGGCGACCAGCCAGGGCAGCTCCATCGGCAGAAGGCCGCACCCGAAGACCAGCGGGACGGCGACGATTTCGTCGAGCACCACCTGCCCGGGATCCTTGTGGCCGAGCAATCGGCAGGCTCGGGTGCAGATCGGGATCGCGGCAGCTGCGGCGACCAGGGTGACCAGAAGTCGCAGGCTCGGGAGGCCGATCTGGAGACCGGACAGAAACGGCTGGGGAATCGAGGCGACAGCCCATGCCCAGGCCAGGCCCACGACGCTTCCGACCGTGCCCGGTGCCCAACGCGAACGGCCGCTGCCCAGGCCGGTGGCCAGCAGCAGAACCAGGTGCTCGCTCGCGGTTCGACGGGTGTCACTGTCACCGTTACCCAACTGTTCAGCCCTTTCGGCGACGAGTATACTCGCGTCCTGTCAGCGAACTTGCTCCTTCATCCCCACGGAAACGACTTCCCGATGCCTGACGAGGTGAAGCTCGACAAGTCCGAATTCGTGAAAGAGGACAGCCGGCAGCTGCGCGGTACGATTGCCGACGAGTTGGCCGAGGACGAGCTCGACCACTTCAGCAAGGACAACGCCGGCTTGCTGAAGCACCACGGGTTGTACCAGCAGGACAACCGGGATGCACGCAAGCAAAAGAACGCCGACGGGACGCCTCGTGGCAAATCGTTCATGTTCATGGTTCGCACCAGGATTCCCGGAGGTCGCGTGCCGGCCGACGCCCTGCTGGCTGAACTGGATCTCTGCGAGCGGTATGGCAACCAGACGTTGCGGATCACCAGCCGCCAGGGGCTGCAACTGCACGGGATCATCAAGGACAACCTGCAGGAGACGATCCGTGAAATCAACCGGACGCAGTTGACCACGTTTGGCGCCTGCGGAGACATCGAACGGAACGTGATGTGCTGTCCGGCACCGCTGCGACACGACCCGGTCCACGACCAGTTGCAACAGACCGCAGACTCAATCGCCGAGGAGCTCAAGCCACGGACCACCGCCTACAGCGAGATCTGGCTCGAGGACGACCAGGGGAACCGCCGGGACGTCACGGAATTCACCCCGGTTGACGAACCGATCTACGGGTCACGCTACCTGCCAAGGAAGTTCAAGACTGGAGTGGCGTTGCCAGAGGACAACTGCGTCGACATCCTGACGTACGACCTGGGCCTGTTGGGGATTGTCGAGAGCGGGAGCCTGGTCGGTTACAACGTGTTTGTCGGAGGTGGCCAGGGAGTGACTCCCAGTGCCGCGAAGACCTTTCCGGCGGTTGCACAGAAGATGGCCTTCATCGGTGTCGACGAAGCGGCCGAAGTGGCCCGGGCACTGGTCTGTGTCTTCCGCGACCACGGCAACCGTAGCGATCGCAAGACGGCCAGGCTGAAGTACTTGCTGGCCGGGTGGGGGATGGAGCGGTTGAAGGGAACGGTCGAGGAGTACCTCGGCCGACAGATGGCCGAGCCCCATCCGGTGGAAGTCACCGGGGTTGAGGATCATCTCGGCTGGAGTGCCCAGGGCGACGGACGCGATTTCCTGGGGATCTACGTCGAGAACGGCCGAATTCAGGACACCGAGACGATCCGCACCAAGTCGGCGCTGAGACGGATCGTGGAGGCCCATCGGATGCCGACCCGCATGACGGCTCAGCAGAATATCCTGCTGTGCGACGTCGAGCCGTCACAGCGGGACGAGATCGACCGGATCCTGGCTGATCATGGGGTGGTGCCCGCCGAGGAGCATTCCCAGATTCGGCGGCTGTCGATGGCCTGTCCGGCACTGCCGACCTGCGGGTTGTCGATCACCGAGAGCGAACGGGTGATGCCGGAGATCCTCGACCGGCTCGAACACGAACTGGCCCGCCACGAGCTTGCCGACGAGCAGATCACGATCCACACGACCGGTTGCCCCAACGGATGTGCCCGACCCTACTCACCCGACATCGGCCTGGTTGGCAAGACGGTTGGCAAATACACGGTGTTCCTGGGCGGCAACTCGCTGGGCACGCGGCTGGCCTTCAATTTCCAGGATCTCGTCCCCTACGCTGAGATCATTCCCACGCTGGTGCCGGTGCTGGCATATTTCCGGGATGAGCGGTTGCAGGACGAGTCCTTCGGTGACTTCTGCAACCGAAAGGGCCGCGATGACCTGGTCGCGCGACTCGAATCGGTTCGTGGTGGGGAGTGATTGGCGTGCAACTCTCCGGTGACGTCGTTGCGGCTCTGATCGACCACGCCGTCCTGGGTCCCGACCAGGGCTCGGCTGATCTCGAAGAGGGTTGCCGAGTGGCGTTGGAACTGGGCACGGCCAGCGTCTGCTGCAAGCCCGACTGGCTGCGTCGCTGTTCACAGCTCCTTGACGGATCGGCGGTTCTTCCGAGCACCGTGATCGGATTTCCTCACGGTGCTCACTCGACCGCCGTCAAGCTGGCCGAGGCCCGAAATGCGTTGGCCGACGGCGGCGCGGAACTCGACATGGTCGTTAACGTCGGTCGCGTCCGCGAGGGGGCGTGGGACACGGTGACCGATGAAATCCGCGGTGTGCTCGACGTGACGCGGTTGGAGGGAGCGGCGCTGAAGGTGATCTTCGAGACCTGCTTCCTCGACGATGACCAGGTGAGGCGGTTGTGTGAGATCTGCAGCCGGCTGGAAGTCGACTTCGTCAAGACGTCGACGGGGTTCGGCACGGGGGGTGCGACGGTCGAGCATGTGGCGTTGATGCGGAGCGAGTGTCCCGAGTCGGTTGGAGTGAAGGCCTCGGGAGGCATCCGCGATCTGGACACGCTGGTGGCGATGGTCGAGGCGGGGGCGACACGTATCGGGGCCAGTGGCACAACGGTGCTGGTCGCGGCCGCCCATGAACGTTTTGGTGCGGTGACGACTGGTTGAGGAGAAGACCGCTCGATGGCTCATTGCCTGGTCACCGGTGGCGCCGGTTTCATCGGCAGCCACCTGGTCGAACGACTGCTCGAACGAGGTGACAGCGTCCGCGTGATCGACGACTTCTCGACCGGGACCTCCGAGAACCTGGCAGCCGCGTCCGGCCACGCGGGCCTGGAAATCCGTGACGGATCGATCACCGATCCGGCTCTGCTCGAGTCGTCGATCGACGGGGTGGACGTGGTGTTCCACCTGGCCGCCGCGGTTGGTGTCAAGCTGGTTGCCGAGAACCCGGTGCGGACGATTCACACCAATATCTACCCGACCGAGTTGCTGTTGCGGCTGGCCAGCGAGGAACGCCTGCCGTTTTTTCTGGCGTCGACCAGCGAAGTCTATGGCAAGAACCCGAAGGCGACGTGGACCGAGGAGGACGATCTGCAGCTGGGGCCGACTTCCCGTCCCCGCTGGGCCTACGGCTGCTCGAAGGCGATCGACGAATTCCTGGCGCTGGCTTATCACCGCCAGAGAGGGCTGCCGGTGGTGGTGGGCCGATTCTTTAATGTCGTCGGTCCGCGCCAAGTCGGTGCCTACGGGATGGTGATCCCGCGGTTTGTCGACCAGGCACTCGGCGGCGGGCCGGTCGTGGTTTACGACGACGGCAGCCAGGTCCGTTGTTTCGCCCATGTCCGCGAGGTGATCACGAGTATCCTCGGGCTGATGGACGAGCCGGATGCGGCCGGGGGCGTGTTCAATATCGGCAGTGATCAGCCGGTCTCGGTTCGCCAACTGGCCGAGCGAGTGGTCGCGAAGGTGGGTGGCGAGATTCCGATCGAGCACATCGCCTACAGTGAGGCGTACGGCGAGGACTTCGAGGACATCCAACGGCGGGTGCCGGAGGTCGACAAGCTCGAGCGGGTGATTGGCTCGAAGCCCCGCATGACACTTGACGAAATTCTCGACGACATCATCGCCTGGAGACGGACTGGAACGCCCGGCGGAGGGGTCCAGGCAGAAACCGGGGAGCGGACCTGACGGGAGCAGTCGGTGTGGTCGGTGTTGACGACTCGCGGTTGATGGAACTGGCGGCCGGTCCGCCCGAGCCGTTGTTGCCGGTGCTGGATCGCGCTTCTGCCATGGCTCCGCTGGTGGTGCTGATGGCCGTGCTGCCCGGGTTGACGGCGCTGGTGGTCTTTTCGCCCGACACCACTCGCGTGCCCGATGCGTCCGTCCTGGCCGACGATGGGTCATCACGGATTCTTTCGCCGTGGGGTCGCTGGGTGGCCAACCAGCCCTGGCGAGATCTGTTGGGCTTGGATCAACCTCCCGTGGCCTGGCTGCCGGTGGTGCCCGGCTACCTGGCGACGGTGGTCCTGGTCGGGTTGGTCTGGTGCGTCGGTTGCGTCTTGTTTCAGTCCCGAAACGGATTGCTGGCGGCGGTGGCGGTGTGTTGTCACACGCCGGTCGTGATGTTCGGCCGCTCGTTCGAACCGCTGGCGGTCTCGGCTGTCGCTGCCGGCGTGACGATCATCAGCTTCGTCTCTCACCTTCAACGTTCCCACCGCATGGTTTCGATGGCCCTGGCCGTGTCGGCCATGGGGCTGGCCACGACGTTGTTGCTGGCGGCTCCGCTGGTGTTACCGGTGTTGATGATGTTGGCGGTTGCGGCGTTGTCGAATCTGACCGGAGAACTGGGCCTGTGGGGCAGTGGCCGGTCGGTCAACCGAACTCGAGTCGGTGGCCGCTGGCAGGGTCCGGCGGCCGATCTGGTGGTGATGGCCGTCGCCGCCGCATTCGTGGTCGGCTGGTCGTGGCTGGTCGGCCGCGACCCCTTCGTGCCCTGGTTGTGGTCGGCCGCCGGTCGCAGTCTCAGCGGTTGGCCCGAAGCGATGCAGCGGGCGGCGCGGCTGGTCATGTGGCTCGGCTGGTTGATCGGACCGGTCTTGCTGGGTGTCATCCAAGTCGTCCGCGAGATCCGCTCGGGCGATCAGGCGGAACGCCCGGTGGCGGTGTTGGTGATGGCGTGGGCGGTGCTGGCCTCGCTGGCGTTCGTGCTGGCCGGTGACGGGTATCCGTCGCGGCTGGCCGAGTCGTTTGCCGTGGTCCCGTTGGCGGTGCTGGCCGCCCGCGGCTTGGAGTCGGTCTGTGATCGTCGGGTGGGAGTCGCCCCGGTCGTGGCCGCGACGTGTGTCAGCTGCTGTCTGGGTAGTCACCGCGTGCTGGCTCCGCTGGTCGGGCGGCTGGTCGGCCAGCCGTGGCAGGCCGGCGTCCTGGTGTTGATGCTCGCGGTGGTCGTCGGAGGTGGTGTGTCGATGTGTTGCCGTCGGTCCGAATCGCATCGGCGACACGTGTTGTTGGCCTGCCTGCTGTTGGTGGTTGCGGCGCAGCTGATCAGCGGTTGGTTGGAGGTTCCGGTCGCGGGCGTCGAAATCCAGCCCTCGGCCGCGAATTCGTGAATCTTTGCTTGACGCGTTTTGGCCAAAGGTTTATCGTCCCGCCGCTCACACGGAAAGCCAATCGCTCCCGGGAGCAGTTCGAGTCCTTCGCCCCCCTGGGACCGGCTGTTCCCGGGACTTTTCTTGCGCGAAACAACCGGGCCGGTGATCGACCATGATGCTCTCCCGCAGCCGCACGACACAACCGCGGTGGATCCGGGTGTCGGCCCTGTTGAGCGGCATCGTGCTGGGTCTTTGTGGCTGCGACGAATTGTCGGTCGAAGACGAGGCTCCGGCTCCGCGATCTGGTCGCCTGGCAGACCTTGGACCGGCTCCCAAGGACGCCCTGCTCGAAGCCCTGGTGCCGGCCGGCGGCAACGTACTCGGAGCACTGCAGCACCTCGAGGCCGAGACCCGTCGGCGTCGCAGCGGTCGCCCGCCGCGACTCGATTCGAACGATCCGTTGGTGCGGATCGTCGAGGGTGAGGCGGGGACGATCCGTGAGCTGTATCTGCAGGGGATCTACATCACCGACGATGGTCTGCCGCAGTTGGCTTCGGTCAACGGACTGCAGCGGCTGCACCTGCACAAGGCACCGGTCACCGACGACGGGTTGGCCCGGCTGGCCCACGTCCCCGACCTGGTGGGTCTCAGTCTCGGACGGCTCGACGTCACCGACCGCGGGTTGGCCCACCTCTCGAAGTTCAAGTCGTTGAAGCGGTTGGTGGTGGAGGGCCCCCGAATCAGCACCGAGGGCGTCCGCCACATCGGGGACCTCTCACAGCTGGAAGGACTGGGACTCTCGGGACTGGGGATCACCGACGCGGCGATAGCGCCGATCGGTGAACTCGAGAATCTCCGCCTGTTGAGCCTCTCGGGGACCGCCGTGGGGGACGCCGGCCTGGTCCACCTGTCGAAACTCAGTCGGCTCGCCGTCCTGAATCTCTCCGAGACCCGTGTCAGTGACCGGGGCCTGTCGTCTCTCGAGGGACTCAAGTCGCTGAAACAGCTGCGGCTGGACGGAACTCGCGTCACCTCCGACGGGGTCGCTCCGCTCCGTCTCGCGTTGCCGGGTTGCAAGATCGCCGTTCGCCAGGTTCGTTGAGTTGAACCGGCGCGGGTTTCAGGAGGCCCCGCCGGGATGGTCGGTGCGGATGGTGGTGTCGAGGACGACCATGGGCGTGTCCCCGGCCGGGATCAGCTCGGCGGGCATCCCGGCGGGAATGCCGAAGTGGTCGTGCTGGTCGACGGCCCGTTCGAAGCCCGCGATCCGCACCCGCCCATTGCCCCGAGCGATCGACACGATCCGATAGCGAACATCGTGGAATACGAGCCGTTCGGGACCGACCCGGGCGGCGGCGAGTTCGAGTCCGCCTGTGCCGTTGCGGTCGGTGACCGTGTGGGCGATCACGATCTGCCGTTCCGTGCCACCGGGCGTGGCCAACCGATCGAGTTCACGTTCCAGGAAGACCATGTCGGCGAATGCCGGCCCCTCGCGAGGGACCGATTCGAGCGATGCGACCGGTTCGGTGCGTGCCTCGACGTCCAGGAACACGCCCCAGCCGCCGTGGTCGAGCGACCCGAAGATGAACGGGACGTGGTGAGGATCTTCGCTGGTGTTGACCCAGCCATGACGGGTCTGCGACCGGATCGGCATGGCGTATCCCTCGTCGCACCGGCACCGCGATTCGCCGAGCACGGTCTCACCGTGAGTCGGCTCGTAGCCGAGGTGAATTTCGACGCCGCGTTCGTGCTGGTGGGTCGGCACGTTGCGTTCATCGCCGCCGAGCCATGCGAGGTTCCACGAGTGGAAGTCGCCGTAGATCAGGGGCACGATCACGATGCCCAGGCTCGGAACGACGAAGCTGGCCTGTTCGGGAGCGTGGGTGTCCTGGGTGCAGGGCAGACCGCCGCTGTTGCTGATCGTCTCGACGGTTGTCTGAAACAACGAGATGATCCGCGAGAGGTGGATGCTGCCGGCGGTGGCGGATTCGTGTTCGAGGCTCTCGAGCACCCTCAGCACGCCGGCGTGGTAGTGGTGCAGGGTCGAGATCACCGCGCGGAAGTCGTCGGAGATGGTGTCCATGGCGAGGTCGGCGAGGTCGGTCAGGGCGTCGTTGGTCCGCTGTCGCCACGCCGCGGCTTCTCCGTTGGCCGGGGCGTGTTGTTCGAGAGCGACGCGGGTGGCGTGGAACGTGCCGATCACCTGGCCACGGTAGCCATAGCAGTACAGCCTCGCGCGGCCGATGTCGGTTTCGCTGATGCCCGCGGGATTCCGGTTGGCCGCGTGCGATCGCCGCGCCCTGTCAACCAGTTCCGCGTAGGCGGCGTCCATCCGCATCGCCATCAATCAGTTCTCCCAAAAAGTCATCGGCTAACGAGTCGAGTTCGAAATGCGGGGACCAGCCCCAGTCGGTGCGGGCGGCAGCATCGTCGAATCGCACCGGCCAACTCTCGATCAACTGCGTCACCTCCGGGTCCGGATCGAAGTCCAGCTCGGCGTCCGGGATCCGGTCGGTGATCGCCCGACGGATCTCGCCGGCGGTGGGCGAGAGCGCCTGGAGGTTGTAGACACGGCGAGTGAGTCGTTCGTCGGGGGCGTCGATCAACTGCTGCACCGCTCGAAGCACGTCCTTGACATAAATCAGCGACGGCCGGGTCTCGGGACGTACACGGAAGGTGTAGCTGCCCGACGAGGCCGCTTCGACAAAGCACCGCGAGGCGTAGGCGCTGGCGGCTCCGGGTGGGGCGAACCGCGAGACGACCACCGGCAGGCGGAGGCAGCGGAAGTCGAGCCCGAATCTGCGGTGGTAATAGACCCCCAGTCGTTCCACGCACGTCTTGGTGACGCCGTAGAGTCCCGAGGGCCACTGGGGTTGGTCGGGCGGGACCGTCTCGGGCAACGGACTGCCGTAGGCGGCGACAGAACTGGGAAAGAAGATCGAGCCGACGCCGGTGGCCAGCGCCGCCTCGAAGAGACCGAACGCGCCGTCGACGTTGACCCGCCACGCCCGGTCGCGGTCGTCCTCCGATCCGCCCGAAAGCACCGAGGCGAAGTGGATCACGCGGTTGGGCCGAACCTCGGCCAGGATCAACTCGAGCCGCTCGCGGTCACTGATGTCGGCAACGTGGTACTCGAAGGGCAGGTCGGGAACCGACGGCGGCAGGTCGACCAGCACCACGCGGTGTCCGGCACCGGCCAGGTCCGCGGCTAACTGGCGGGCCAGGTTTCCGGCTCCGCCGGTGATCAGAGTGGTTCCCAGCGGCATCGTGTCGACCCTCCTGGTCTTCTCGCTTCCGCGGCGGTTCCGTCCCGCCCCTGTCGTCGTCTCAATTGCTCTCCAGAGCCGGCAGCACCTCGTTGGCGAACAGATCGAGGCTGTGCAGCCAACCGGCCTTGTCGTCGAAGTCGTGGGCCACCAGTACCAGACTCCCAAAGTCCCCGATATCGGTGCGGAGTGCCTGCAGCTGTCGAGTCACCTCGTCGGGATCACCCGCGATGATCACCTCGTCGAGGAAGTAGTCAAGTGTCAATTCGTCATCGGGCTGATCCGCGTCGCGTTTCCAGAGGTCCAGTGCGTCACCGCGACGGGTCAGCTCGACGATATATTCGATGCAGCGGCCCATCGAATTGACCCGTGCCCGCGCCAACGCCTCCTCGGTTGTGTCGGCGACATAGATGTTTCTCGAGACACACCAGTTGGCCGGGTCGGGCTCGAGACCCCCCTCGCGACAGCCGGCCGCGTAGGTGTCCCAGTGGTTCTTCAACACGTCGGTGCCGATCATGTGGTGGCTTATCGGAGAGAACCCTCTCGCGGCCGCCTTACGGAGCCCGATCGAATCGCGGCTGATGCAGGGAGTGAAGATGGGCGGGTGCGGAGTCTGCAGTGGGTGGTGGATGCCGGCCAGGCCCATGTCGGGGTCGAGGTTGTCGGTCAGGTGAATCGACCAGAATTCCCCGTCGATCTCGTAGGGCGGTGTGCTGGTCCACAACTCCAGGATCACGTTGATCGCCTCGACGACCCGCCGCCCGGACTCCTGGGGGTCGACGCCGAACATTTCCATGTCCGTGGGGATGGCCCCCGGGCCGAAGCAGACGTTGAGCCGACCGTGTGAGAGGTGGTCGAGGAAGGCGAGACGGCTGGCGACGTGAGCGGGGTGGTGATACTGCAGGCAGACCGGCGCCGGGCCGATGCGGATCCGCGAGGTCTCGCCCAGCACCCTGGCCAGGAAGATCTCGGGCATCGCGATGTTCTCGTAGGTTGACGAATGATGCTCGCCGACCCAGAAATCGTCGAACCCCAACTCCTCGCACTTGACCGCCAGTTCAAGGTCCTCGTCGAAACACTGGGCCAGCGGCTTGTGTGGATCGTGGACCGGCATGACGAACATGCCCAGTCGCAGGCGGTCAGTGGTCATCGATCAGGGGATCCCGTGGTTGGGTGTCTTGGGCTCCGACCGCCGGCGACGCGGGGCCGGAACCCGTCAACATCGGCAGCATAACCGGACGAGACGGTAAGTGCGAATCTGCTCAACGGAGGGAATCGTGGTGAGGTGTCCCGACGAGCCCGGCCATCTCTTATACTCGGGGTTCGATCCGCTTCAGCCTCTCTTTTTCTCACCCATCCGGTCGCCAGTTCGGCCGCAGCTGCGGGGCCGCTGTGATGCACCAACCGCCCAAACGCGGCTTGCTCGGCCCGATCGCCTGCGGCCTGGCCGCGGCGGTGATCGTCGTCTACCTGCCGGCGTTGTGGTGCGACTTCATCTATGACGACTTCCTGGTGGTCCACGCCCGGCCGGTGCCGTCGGGTTGGAGCGAGATCGTCTCGGTCTTCACGACACGCCAGGCCGACAACCTGCCCTATTACCGTCCGCTGACCTGGTTGACGATCGATTTGCAGAACGCGGTGCATGGCCAGTCGGCCGCGGCGTTCCACGCTTTCAACGTGCTGTTGGCCTCGTGCTGGGCCCTGTCGGTCTTCTGGCTGTTGCTGTCGTCGTCGTTGCGGCTGAGTTGGTCGGTAGCGGTGGTCGGAGCGTTGGCCGCCACCGTGCACCCGGTGTCGGCCTGTGCCATCTATCCCGTCTCGTCGGGTCGTGAGACGTTGCTTGCGGCCGTGGCGATCACCGCGGCGGTGGCCGCCTGGTTGCGGGTCGACGGTCCCGGTGGCCGCTGGTGGGCCGGGATGGCCTGGGGACTGGTCGGAATGGGCTTGTTGTGTCGCGAGCAGGCGGTGGTGCTGCCGGTGTTGTTCGTATGGGCCGACCTGTTGGGGATGACGGGAACACGGCCGTCCTCGCCGGTCGCCTGGATCCGTCGACACGCTGCGGGCGTGGTCCTGCTGGGCGTGTACCTGGCGATTCGCCTGTCCCTGTTCGCCGGATCGGGAGAACATCGCCTGGCGGTTCTCGACAATCCGCTCGGCCCGCTTCAATCGGTCGGTTACACGCTGCAGACCCTGTTGGCGCCGGGGTGGTCACTGGTCTACGAGCCCGGCGTCGCCAACTGGTGGAGTCCGGCACGCGGGCTGGTGTCGATGGTGGTGCTTTGTGTGATCGGCGTGGTGATGTGGCGAGGACGCACCGATGGCGCGACGCGACGCGGTCCGGTGGTGTTGTTCTGGGTCGGCTGGTTCCTGCTGGTGATTGCACCGACGGCCAACCTGGTGCAGCAGCAGACGCCGTTTGCCGAGCGGTACGGATTCCTGGCAACGCTGCCGTTGGTGGCGCTGGTGCTGATGGCGTGGGAGGGGTTGCCGGTTGGCCGACGGCGTCGCGGCCTGGGAGTGGCGGTGATCGCCGTGGTCGGTTTGGCGGTGGTTGGCTGGGCACGCGGGACGGCCTATCGCAGCCACCGCGGCTTTCTGGAACAATGGGTGGAGGCGGTGCCGACGTCGGCCCAGGCACACTTGAGCCTGGCCGGTGTCTTGCTCGAGGACGGCAACGACCCGGCTGCCGAACGGCATCTCGATCGGGCGCTCCAATTGCAACCCGAATACTCCGAGGCACACGACGGGAAGGGGCGGGTCTTGTTTCACCGCGGTGAGTTGGTGGCCGCCGAAAAGTCGTTTCGTCGCGCGATCGATGCCAAGCCGTCGTACGCCGTCGCCTGGAATCACCTGGGGTTTGTGATCGAGCGACAGGGGAAACTTGACGAAGCTGCCGAGGCCTGCGGTCGTGCCGTCGAACTCGATCCGCAATTGGTCGAAGCCCTCAACAACCTGGGCATGATTCTCGCCCAGCAGGGGCACTTCGACCAGGCCCGCGGGCACCTCGAACGTGCCGTGGAACTGGCACCGGAATACGCCGAAGCCTGGACCAACCTGGGATTGGTCTACCTGGACCAGGGTCGGTCCGACAAGGCGGGGACCGCGTGGCGGCGGGCCCTGCAGGCCGACCCCGATTTCACGGCCGCGCGTCTGAACCTGGAGCGACTCGAGCGAGCACCGACCGGGGGGGCTGGCCGATGAGCCAACCAACTGGCGTGTCGGTGATCGTTCCCGCGTACCGCGAACGCGAGGGCCTGGGAACGGTGCTGGCCGAACTCCAAAAGATGGTTGCCGGTTGGGATCGGCCGGTCGAGATCCTGGTGGTCGATGATGCCTCCGACGACGGCACCTCGGATGTTGCCCGGGACGCTGGCGTGAGGGTGGTGCGTCACGAGCGGAACCTGGGCTACGGGGCGTCTCTGAAGACCGGCGTGCAGGCGGCGGCCTGGGAGACGATTGTGATCATCGACGCCGATGGCACCTACCCGGCCGGGAGGATTCCGGAACTGGTCGATGCGCTCGACGAGGCCGACATGGTCGTGGGCGACCGGTCCGGACATCCCTCGGCGGTGCCGCTGGTCCGGCGGCCTGCCAAGGCCTTTCTGCGCGGCCTGGCGAGGTTTGTCACCGGTGCCCGGATTCCCGACCTCAATTCGGGCCTGCGGGTCTTCAGGCGATCGCTGGTGATCCAGTACCTCCCGATCCTCTCGGAACGGTTCAGCTTCACCACCACGCTGACCATCGCCTCGCTGTGCGACGGACTTGCGGTGGTCTACCGACCGATCGAGTACCGTCGCCGGGTGGGTCGATCGAAGATTGTCGCCTGGGACTTTTTCGGATTTCTCTCGCTGGTGACACGGTTGTCGATCCTGTTTCGTCCGTTACGGGTCTTTGCCCCGATGGCCCTGGCCAGTTTCTTCCTGGGCGGGATCAAGCTGGCGTGGGACATCAGCGTGACGGCTCGCGACGGTGGCGCGGAAAAACTGCTGACGACCGAAACGGTTTCGACGACGACGGTGATCCTGTTGGTCGTCGCGGTGCAGATGCTGTTGATGGGGATGATGTCCGAGAGCATGGCGCGGCGGGGTGGCCGGGTGGGCATCGACTACATTCCGGCTCGGCTGCGGACAGAACAGAAGCAATCCGACTCGGGCGAGGCCTGAAACGACGATGTGCGGATTGGCAGGAGTCGTCGTCGGACGGGGGAGCAGCCGGGACGGGTGGGATCCGTCGGAGGCACTCGAACGGATGTCGGCCCGGCTGGTCCATCGCGGACCGGACGACCAGGGCCTGGCCTGGGACGGACGATGCGGACTGGCTCATCGGCGACTCAGTGTCATCGACCTGTCGGCCGCCGGTCGTCAGCCGATGCGGACCCCGTCGGGAGCCACGACGCTGGCCTGGAACGGCGAGTTGTACAACTTCAGGGAGTTGAAGCGGCAGAAGAACCTCGAGCAAGAATCCGGACCATTCCGTTCTCGGACTGACACCGAGGTGGTGTTGCACCTGCTCGAGAGGTCCGGGCACGCCGCGCTGGAGGAATTCGACGGGATGTTCGCCCTGGCCGCCTGGGACAGCCGTGGCCAGAAGTTGTTGCTGGCTCGTGATCCGTTCGGGATCAAACCACTGTTCCTGCTCGAACACGACGGTTGTTTCTGGTTCGCATCCGAGATCAAGGCGCTGCTGGAAGTGCCGGGGTACCGTCCCGAGGTCGATGTTGAGTCTCTGCACCACTACTTCGGCTTGAACTACATCCCCGGTGCTCGCACGGCGTTTGTCGGGATCCGGGAATTGACACCGGGGACGTGGCTGGAGATCGACTCGGGGGCGCGTGTGGTTGGCCAGGGGGCCTTCTGCCAGTTCGCAGCCGGTGATGGGATCGCACGGCAGTCAGTCCAGCAGGCCGCTGAGGAATCGACCGAGTTGTTGCGAGCGGCGGTCGAGCGGCAGCTTGTTTCGGACGTGCCCGTTGGCGTGATGCTCTCGGGGGGGCTCGACTCGAGCGCGTTGGCGGCGCTGTATGCGGAGGTTCGAGGCGATGCCGGTTTTCACACGTTTTCGTTGGGATTTGACGATCCGAGTTTCGACGAATCGGACGCCGCACGGATGGTCGCCGGGTCGTTGGGCACCGAACACCACGAGATTCGGGTGACACCCGATCGGGTGGCCGAACTGCTGCCGGCCGCGGTGGCGGCGATCGACGAACCCTATGCAGATGGTTCGGCGATTCCGACCTGGTTGCTGGCCGAGACGGCCCGGGATCATGTCACCGTGCTGTTGTCCGGAGAGGCGGGCGACGAACTGCATGCCGGGTACGATACGCACCGGGCGTGCCGGGCCCGGTTGCGGATGCGACGTGTGCCGGGCCCGGTTCGCCGCGGCCTGGTCCGTCCGCTGGTCGACCTGTTGCCGGTCTCACATCGCAAGCTGAGTTTCGAGTTCAAGGCCAAGCGGTTCATCCGGGGTGTTGAACTGGGCGTCGCCGAGTCGCACTGCTTCTGGCGCGAGGTGCTCTCGGAAGAGGCCCGGCACGAATTGATCGTCGGTGCTTCTGAGGTGCCGACGACCGCGTCGCTGTTCACCTCGCTCTACGAGACCTCGGCGGCGTCCGATCCGCTTGACGGCCTGCTCGAGATTGACCGCCGGATGTTCCTGCCCGACGACCTGATGGTCAAGAACGACCGGATGACGATGGCTCATTCCCTGGAGGCCCGCGTGCCGTTCACCGATATCGAGTTGGCTCGACAACTGGTGTCGTGGCCGACGTCGTTGAAGATGCACGGTTTGACCGGAAAACAACTGCTCAGGCGAGGCATGCTGGGCCGGTTGCCGTCGCGGATCCTCTCGAGAAAGAAGGTCGGACTCGAGATGCCCTACTCGCGGTGGTTGACTGATGAGTGGAAGGAGTGGTCCGGTGACCTGTTGCTGAGTGAATCGGCCGCGGCGGGCGGCCTGCTCGACCCGTCCGCAATCCGGTCGATCTGGGAACAACACCAGTCTCAGCGCGTCGACCACGGCCGGTCGCTGTGGGGCCTGTTGAACTTCCTGACCTGGCACGATCTCTATCTCGGTTCCGGTGATCCGTTGCGTCACATGCCCGAGGTCCGCCCGCCGCGATGCCAGGGGACGTCGTCGTGAGTGTTCGAGTGGCAATCCTGGGTGGCGGTCCGGCAGGGCTGGGCCTGGCCAGGCAGATCCTTGCTCGGGACGACGCCGGCAAGCTGGAGGTCGAGGTGTTCGAGGCGAACGCCGAGGTCGGCGGGTTGGCGGCCAGTTTTTCACTCGAGGGAGTCGTCTTCGATCACGGCAGTCATCGGCTGCACCCCAGCATCGAGCCGCGAATTCTGGACGTGTTGCACGAGTTGATGCCCGGTGAGTTGCACCGCAGGCCAAGGCACGGGCGAATTGTCCTGGGCGGCCGATTCATCCGGTTTCCGCTCCGTCCGGTCGATGCCGCGCTGAAACTTCCCTGGCGGATCAAGTGCGGTCTTCTGTGGGACATGCTGGTGCGGCCGAGTCGTCACGGCACGGATTCGTTTGCCGCGACGTTGGAAGGTCAACTCGGGGTCACGCTGTGCCGCGAGTTCTATTTCCCGATGGCACGGAAGTTGTGGGGTCGCGAGCCGATCGAGATCGCGGCCGAGCAGGCTCGTCGCCGTGTTTCGGTCCGGTCGCCGTGGCAGATCATCCGCCGGATGACCCATCAGTTGTGGAATCGGGATCGGGCCGGCGCGTCCTTCTATTACCCCGACGGTGGTTTCGGACGGATTGCCGCGGCGCTGGCCGAGGACGTCGGTCGGCGTGGAGGACGCCTGTCGAAATCCTCGCCGGTCACTGGTTTGCGACAGGATGGTCCGGGATGGCAACTCGAGATCGATGGAAGGCATCGGGAATTCGACAGGGTGTTTTCGACGATTCCGATTTCCCGGCTGGTCGGCCTGCTGGAACCGGTCGCACCCACCGCTGTCGTCACGGCGGCTGCGGCGTTGCACAGTCGAGCCGCCGTGCTGGTCTGCGTGGTGCTCGACTCGACGCGTTGGACTCCCTTCGATGCACACTATGTCCCGGATTCTGTGGTGGGATTGTCGCGGACCTCCGAACCGACACACTACGCGGCGGCGCGTTCGCATCCGGATCGGACCGGCGTGTGCATCGAGTTGCCCTGTGACCCGGGCGACGCGACGTGGCAGATGTCCGACGACGAATTGGTGAGTCGGGTTGGCCGCGAGGTGGTCCGGATCGGGTTGCCGCCGCTGGAGCCGATGCTTGCCGCCGAAGTCCGCCGCGTGCCCTGGGTGTACCCGGTTTACGACCACGGCTACGACGATCATCTCACCGCGATTCGCTCGCACCTGGACCAGCGACCGGGCCTGGTGACTCTCGGCCGGCAGGGCCTGTTCGCTCACGACAACACCCACCACGCGCTGGCGATGGCTTTTGCGGCGGCCGACTGCCTGAAAAGCGACGGGAGCTGGGATGCGGCGGAGTGGGCGGCCGCCAACGACCGGTTTGCCGAGCACGTGGTCGAGGATTAGTCGCTGCTGCCGAGCCGGACGATGGTCCGGCCGACGTGGTCACCGTCTCGCATCAGCGCGATGGACTCCTCGAGCTGGTCCAGGGTCACCTCGTGAGTGATCTCGTCGAGGCCGTCAAGTGCCCAGGCATCGGCCAGGCGGCCCCAGAGCTCGGTGCGGAGCGATCCGGGGCAGCCGGCGGAATCGATCCCGGCCAGCGTGACGCCCCGGAGCAGGAACGGATAGACGGTGGTCGTGATGTCGACACCGCCCACCAGGCCACAGGCGGCGACGACAGCCTGCGGCCGGGTGGTACGGATGATGGCCGAGAGTGTGTCTCCGCCGACGACATCGACCGCGGCGGCCCAGCGTCCGCTGGCCAGCGGGGCATCGGTATCCCGGGTCACATCGTTGCGGTCAATGATCTCGGCAGCCCCCATCCGTTTGAGCATCTCGTGCTGGTCAGTCTTTCCGGTGGATGCAACAACGTGGTATCCGAGGCGAGCCAGCAGCGCGACCGACAGCAGCCCGACTCCTCCGGTCGCCCCGGTCACCAGGACCGGGCCGGAATCGGGCGTGACCTGTCCCTGGCCGATCGCTTCGACGGCCATCGCGGCCGTCAATCCGGCTGTGCCCAGTTGCATGGCGGCGCGGGCGTTCAGCCCTTCGGGGCGGACGCAGACCCATTCGGCCGGCACCCGGATCCGCTCGGCCCAGCCACCCCATTCCGGGGCTCCCAGCCCGTAACCGGTCACCAGGACCTCGCTGCCGTCGGCC
>Ga0310120_10000580_pt1 | contig 28926 bp, 25 predicted proteins | sample CB27_AW_983_MG_FD_203506 | JGI IMG/M metagenome (GOLD analysis project Ga0310120, IMG submission 203506) | Marine microbial communities from Western Arctic Ocean, Canada - CB27_AW_983 | ecosystem: Environmental > Aquatic > Marine > Oceanic | place: Canada: Western Arctic Ocean | collected...
TGAAAGCGCGACTGTCGTACCAACCGAAACACCGTCGGCGAAGATTTCGACCGTGCTGCCGGCTGCAGCATCTCCGATGAACGCGGGTGTCGATTTGTTGGTGACGTTGTCGTCGGCCGAATCGCCCGTGTCGAATGCACCGATCAGGTCGGGGACTGTCGGGATGGCTGTCGTCAGCAGGGTCCGGTCTTCAAGGATTTCGGCCGATGCACGAAGGGTGCGACGGTGGCTCCGTTGCGATCGGGATGTGTTTCCAGGCCGGCTCGTGATCCGGCTGGAACGACTGGACCGCAACAACGTCTTCAACCAGTTAGCGAGCAACATGGCAGATTCCTCGAGCGCGTGGCGAAGCGAGTTCGCTTCCCCAGTGGAAATGGACTATCCAGCTGTCTGTGTTCCGTGATCAGCCGGTCCCTGTTCGCACACCCAATTCCGCTCAACCGATGGTTGACGAACCGGTCAGGCAACTGCTGAGACCCGCATCGGTTTCAACTGCAAATGAGCGTCCATAGTACACAAGAGAACCGACACCAAAAGGAAACAATGCGATATTTTCCGGAAACCACAGAGGTTCATTCCGGGGTCGTTTTCTGGCCGAGCGAGGCCAACTTGTCCCATGCCAGTTCCACTCCGTGTCCGGGCCGATCCGGGACCACGGCCTGGCCGTTACCAATTGCCAGGGGGGTGGCAATGAATTGCTCGAGGCCGAAGCCGTGGACCTCGAGAAAACTGGCGTGATCGATCGCCGCCAGCAGGTGCACGTGCAGATCGTGGACGCCGTGAGTGGTCGTCGGTAGTTCGTTCTCGGCCGAGATGCGGGCCACCTCCAGCCACGGCGTGATGCCGCCGACGGTGGCCACGTCGGGTTCGGGGAAGGCGACGCCCCCGCGGGTGATCAACTCGCGGAACTCGGCCACCGTGTGCAGGTTCTCACCGGCGGCGATCGGCAGGCCGCCCTCGGCAGCGATCCGGGCGTGGCCGTCCCAGTCCTCTGGAGCCGTCGGTTCTTCCAGCCAGGTCAGGTCCAGGCCGTCGAGTGCCCGAGCCGCGACGATCGCTTCGTCGACCGACCAACGCATGTTGGCGTCGACCATCAACGGAATGTCCGGACCCAGCAACCCGCGCATCGCCGTCACACGTTCGACGTCTTCGGCCAGCTGTGGACGACCGACCTTCATCTTGATTGCCGGGAAGCCCGAGGCGAGGCGATCTTGTGTCCGCTCCAACAGCACGTCGATGGGGTCATCGAGATCGATGCCGCCGGCATAGGGGGTGACGGTCGGTGGAGAATCGGTGTGAGTGAGCCATTCGACCGTCTCACGAAGGTGTTGCCACAATGGCCGTTCGGCTCGACGGGCCTGCAGGTCCCACAGCGCGATGTCGACGGCCGCCATCGCGAAACTGGCCACCCCGCCCCGACCCACCCAGTGCAGCCGCCACCACATCCGTTGCCACAACTCGGTGATCTCGTCGCACGATTCCCCGGCCAGCCACCCGGCCAGGTCATCCCGCAGCAGCGATCTCACCGCGGTGCCGCCGTGGCCCACGGTGAAGGTGTAACCGACTCCGGTTCCGCCGTCGGAATCGGTGAGCCGGAGGGTGATCAACTCGAAGGCGTCCATCGTCCCGTGCGTCGCATCGGCGACGGCCGTCGGCAGCGGGATGCGGAAGCAGTCGGCCCGGACAGACTCGATCCGCGTCACCGGGCCGTCACCTGCACGAAGTGACGATCGAGATCGATGGGGCGGTCGAGGATCTGTCGCTTGGCTCGCTTGAGGATCTGCTTCAAACGGGCACGCATCGTGTCGTCGGCCGGGTAGATCATCGGGATCGACCGGGTTTCTCCCTTGTCGGGAAAACGGCAGCCGGGCACGACCCAATTCCCGTCACCGCCGGGCGAGAGCGGCATCAGGCAACTCCGGTTGGCCTCCAGGGTGTCGACGACGTCGGTGAGATTCGAGACGGTGATTGTCTCGGGTGGCGGATCGAGTCGATCGGCGGCATAGATCCGCAGCACCTGAACCTGGTTGTCGGCGTCGAGCTTGCGGGCCTCAATGATCAGGCGTGCTTCGAGCACCTGGGTGACATTGAGCACGGCCGGGTCGGACGTCAGGGCGGCCATCAGCCCGAGGCTGATCCACCAGGCCGACGCGGCAACGACCACCACGATCACGCGACGCCTGGCAGGAGCCGACATCAGGAGGCCTGGTCAGAGAACGCCGGGGACGTGTCGATCTCGTAGTCGACATCGAAAGCCCGCTCGAACGAATAGACCTCGGCGAAGTCGCTGAGCTGGTCGTGCTCGGTCTTGTACATCTCGCCCCGGTCAATCAACTCGAAGACCATCCGACCCCAGTCTTCCGTGTTGCTGATGCCCCAGTGGTCGAAGATCATCACCGTCATCAGGCCGTACTGCTCGAGTGCGTACCGTCGGATCCCCTCGAGCAATTCCTGGCCGGTCACGTGCTGCGACTCGTCCGGCACACCCGGTTCGACCGGAGCCTGTTGCTGGCGACTACTGCTGGCCAACCGCGGCGTGTGGTGCATCGTGAAGCGCAACGCCACCTTCAGGAATTCGTAGGCGTCCGGATGGAACAGCGGACGAAGCGAGATGTCACGAAGCGAACGACTCATTAATAACCCATAGGCGTCACAAGGAATCCGTTTCCCGGACCTCTGTTGTCAGGCTTCCGATCCAAAACTCCCGGATGGGTCGACCAGGGACACAAACTCTCCGACTGGGGCCGATTATACACTCCGCATCGACCGGCCTGAAGTATCAGTTGTCTGCGATCTCCTCATCGGCCGTTCCCGATTCCACCTCATCCACGTTCTCTCCCGCTTCTGCCTCCGCCTCGGGAATCTCGTCGGCTGGCTCGACACTTGGGACACTCGCCTGTTCGGTGTCCTGTTCGGTGTCCTGTTCGGTGTCCTGTTCGGTGTCCTGTTCGGTGTCCTGTTCGGTCGCGTTCTTCTGGTCCGGCTCGGCCGTCGGCTTGCTGCCGTCTTTACGGCCGCCGGATTCCCCACCCTTGGAGATCACTGTGACGATGTCGTCGAGATCGACGATGGCTCGACGCCCGTCTTCGAAGGCGACCACGACCTTTTTCGAGAGGATTTCCTGTGCCAGCACCCGGCCCTGGCCGGCCCGCGTGACCACCGTTGATCCCACCCGAGGCAACTCGCGGCGATACTCCTCGTAGGTATCGAACTCGTACCTCAGGCAGCACTTCAGCCGGCCACAGCGGCCGGAGATCTTGTTTGGGTCGAGGGTGGCCTTTTGCAGCTTGGCCATCTTCATCGACACCGGCGGCATGGTTTTCAGGTGCGTGTTGCAGCAGACCGGCTTGCCGCAATCGCCGTAGTCGGCCAGCAGTTTCGCTTCGTCGCGAACGCCGATCTGGCGCATCTCGATCCGCGTCTTGTATCTCTGGGCGAGCGCTTTGACCAGTTCCCGGAAGTCGACGCGATTCTCGGCGAGGTAATAGAAGACGACCCGTTCGCCACCGAAGAGGTGTTCGACGTCGACCAGCTGCATCTGCAGCTTCCGTTCCTTGATCAGTTCGTTGCACCCCTCGAACTCGACCCGCTCGCGGCGTCTCACGTCGTCGAGGTGCCGGAAGTCGTCGTCGGAAGCCTTTCTCAGGATTCGGCCTCGAGATTCCCGGTGGCCCATGATCTTGCGGGCCCGGTCTGACGAGGGGCCCAGCACCTCGCCCCACTCCATCCCGCGGTCGCTCTTGACCACGACCTGCGTCGACCGCTGGTGATCCTTGCCGTCGTGGACGGTGAACTCGGCGACACTTCGATTCGAGCCGAAACGAACGATATAACGGTTGCTCATGATGCCGGAACCACTCCCTTGTCACTCGCGGCCATTATACCCTCGTGGGTTCAATCCGTGTCAATTCGCGACCGCCGTGCGAGGTCATCGAAGAACGCCTCGAGAGCCAGGGGCAGCATCACGTTGGCCATTGGATCGCGTTCGGCGTCGAGGCAGCGGTCGAGCATCGATGCGATGCGGTCGAGCGTGGCCGGGTCACCGGCGGCCAGTTGAGAGCAGAGCGAGTTGGCTCCGGGGATCGTCGAGGTCTCATCGGCCCCGACCAGCACCCGCAGCACCGACCGGTAGAACTCGATCGCGAATCGTGCCACCCACGTGGCGTTGACCCGCTTGCTGTGCGAGTCGCCGCCGAGGGTCTCCCAGGCCTCGACCACCTCCTCGGTCATTTTCAGCGGGTCCAAGGGAACCCGTGCGAGGTGCCGGTAGAGTGTTTCGCGGAGGATCCGCATGTTGGGGTCGAGCATCAATGCCCCGGTGGCCACGCTGCCATCGGCCAGCCCCGCCGCCAGGTCGGCTTCGCCCCGGTTTTCGGTCGCCCCGGTTTCGATCAGCAACTCGGCGACATCGGTTGCCTGGAGTGAAGAGAATCGAACCAGCTGGCATCGGGACCTGATGGTGTCGCGGATGTCGGCTTCGGAACCTGCGACGAGGATCATCACCGAGTGGGCCGGGGGTTCCTCGAGTGTCTTCAGCAGCGCGCTGTAGCCGTCGCGTTCGAGGTGATCGGCGTCGTCGAGTATCGCCACGCGACGATTGCTCTCCATCGGCGACAGCGACAGGTCGTAGCACAGTCCGGTCCGGCCCCGGGATTCGCCATCGCCGACCAGCAGGCTGATCGGCACCACGTTCTTCCCCTCGGGCAGCCCCACCTCGAGCAGGTCGGGGTGCGAGCCGGCGGCGATCTGCTTGCACGAGCGGCACTCGCCGCAGGCTTCGAGCGCCGAGTCGTCGGTTTTCGGGCAGAGCAGGCAGGCGGCCAGGCAGCGGGCGAAGGTCAGCTTGCCGATGCCCTCGGGACCGACCAGCAGGTAGGCGTGTCCGAGTCGACCGGCGGAGAGGATCCCCTCGAAGTGCTCGCGCTGGTCCCGGTGCCCTCGCAGCCGAGACCAGGTGGTGGCCTGTCCCACGCTCACGGCTCGGACTCCGGCTCGATCCATCCCAGGATGTCGCCCACCGCGACGTCGGTGTCGAGCGGCTTGTCGATGCGGGCCAGCCGGCCTGCGACCGGTGCAGAGACATCGAACGTCGAGCCGGCAGTGACGAGTTCGACAACCCGGTCTCCGAGGTCGACCAGGTCTCCCGTGTCGACCAGCCAGCAACTGACAGACAGCACCGCCTGTCCCGCGCCGATTTCAGGCAGCCGGATCGGAGCCGTCATCGGATCGTCTCGCCGGCCAGTTCGTCGGCCATCTCGCCGGCGTGGTAGCTCGAGCGGACAAACGGGCCGCTGGCGACCATGCCGAATCCCAACGTCCTCACCAGGTGACCGATCTCGTCGAACTCCTCGGGTGGCACGTACCGCTCGACCGGCAGGTGTTCGGGCGACGGTTGCAGGTACTGGCCGATCGTGATCATCTCACACCCGGCCGACCTCAGGTCGGCACACACCTCGAGAACCTCCTCGATCGTCTCGCCCAGGCCCAGCATCAGGCCGCTCTTGGTCGGGATCTCGGGACGCCGGTCCTTGACCCGTTTCAAGAGGTCGAGCGTTCTCTGGTAGCGGGCGTTGCGGCGGACACGGTCGTAGAGTCGCGGCACGGTCTCGGTGTTGTGGTTGAAGACATCGGGGCTGGCCTCCAGCACCCGGTCGATGGCGTCGGTGTTGCCGAGGAAATCGGGGGTGAGCACCTCGACGGCGGCACCGGTCCGTCGGCGGACGGCCAGCACGCAGTGGTAGAAGTGGTCGGCTCCGCCGTCGGGCATGTCGTCGCGGGTGACCGAGGTGATGACGACGTGCGAGAGTCCCAGCCGCTCGGCCGCCTCGGCCACCCGGTCGGGTTCGTCCAGCTCGACCGCCTCGGTCTTCCCTTTCGGCACGCTGCAGAAACCACAGGGCCGCGTGCAGACGTTGCCCAGGATCATGAAGGTCGCCGTCTGCTGGCTCCAGCATTCGGTCCGGTTCGGGCAGCGGGCGCTTTCGCAGACCGTCTGCAGTCGCAGGTCGGACAGGATCCCCTCGGTCATCAGCATGCCCGGCTGGGGCATCGGTCTCTTTAGCCAGCTCGGCAGCCGTCGCCTGGGGCGTTCGATGACCGGCAGCAGTTCAGGCGGGGACATGGACCATCCTCCTGGTGCGTGTCAGCAGCGGGTGGCCGGTGTAGAGATGCCAGCGGTCGTAGCCGAGTTGTTCGGCGAGGTGGCGGATGAGGTGTTCGCGGGCCGCGTGCATCGAGATGGGCCGGGAACGCTGGGCGGCCAGAGATGTCGGCGGTGTGCCGACCGGGGATGCGGTCACCAGTCGCAACAGGTGCATCGCGGGTGCCACGTTGAGGAACAGTCCCTGGTGAGTGACCCAGTTGCGGACGGCCGAGGCGATCCAGGCCAGTTGCCCGGTGCGGCAGAAGACCCCGGGAGTCTCCCGGCCACCGGTTGAGGCGACTTGCAGCTCGCCGCAGGCTCCGATCACCGCGCGTTCCAGGGCCGCCCGGTAGTCGGCCAGTCCGAGTCCGAGCCGGTCGAGCGGGACGATGGGGTAGGCGGCCAGTTGTCCCGGTGCGTGGACCAGGGCGCCGCCAGCACGATTGAGCCAATGGACGTCCATCAGGCGGGACCGGAGGTCTCGTTCGTCGGCCAGCACCTGAGACCGGCTCCCGTTGCGGCCGATCGTCACCACCGGCGGATGCTCGCACAGCAACAGGGCACCCAGCCGATCTCTCCGTCCCGAGATCTCGTAGACCCAGCGTTCCTGCAGCTCGACCGCCGAGGCGAAGTCGACGCGGCCGAGCAGGTAGACCTCAAGCGAATCGGACCGGCGGGCCCGGGGACTCCAGTCGATCGCCGAAGGGTGACTCACGTGGACATCGGGTGGAAGAAACGGGGTCTGTCGAGACCGATTCTACCAGTGGCCGATCGGTGTGGGGAGAGTGCAGCCGAGAAACCGACGACTCTATCCCTCGGCTGGTACCGGCATGCGGCCGAAGGCGTTGAACCGCGTGTACTCCCAGTGCCGATACAACTCGCTGCTTTGCACCAGTTCCTCGTGCCGGCCCGTCTCGACCACCTGCCCGTCGTGCACCATCACCACCCGGTCAGCACGTCGGACGGTCGAGAGCCGGGTCGGCAGAAACACGACGGTTCGGCCCGAGATGATACGGTCGTAGGTGTCGCCCAGCAGCGACTTGGTGTCCTCATCGAGCGGCTCGGCGGGTTCCTCGATCACCAGCAACGCCGGGTCCCGCATCAGTGCCCGGGCCAATCCGATCCGGTACCGCTGCCCGGCGTCCAGCCGGCTGGTCTCGTCGTCGACCTGCGTTTCGTAGCCCCGCGGCAGCTTGGTGATGAAGTGGTGCGCGTGGACGGCCTTGGCCGCCTCGGTCGCCCGGCTCAATCCCTGTTCGAGGCGTCCGCAGCAGATGTTCTCGAGCACGCTGCCCGAGAAGCAGTCGCCGTCGCCGGCCACCATCAGCACCTCGGCCCGCAACGATTCGAGCGTGCCGGTGGCGATGTCCTGGTCGTCGATCAGGATACGACCACCGTGCGGGTCGATGAACCGCGACACCATCCACGCCACCGCTCGGGCCTCGCGAGGATCAACCGACAACAGGGCCGTCGTTTCCCCGGCGGGGATCACCAGGTCGAGACGGTCGAGCACCCGGTCGTTCCGGTCAGCTTGCCACGTCACCGATTCGAACCGCAGTTCATCGGCCAGGGGTTGCAGGAACCTGGCCCCGACCGCCTGGGAAACCGGCGGCACCCGGTCGAGGTACTCGTGGATCCGTTCGGCGGCGAGTCCCCCCTGTTCGGCGATGAGCGAGAGTTGGCCGCGTCGATCCAGTGCTCTCAACAGGCCGGCGATGGCCGCCAGCAGGACGACGGCCGAGGGGAGATCGAGTGGAACGGGGTTGGTGTCGGCGGGCAGGACGCGGCGACTGACCAGGAACAGGATCACGGCGGCGGTGACCGCCGTCAGCCCCTGGCGGATCGTCCGGCCGAACGTGTGTCGGCGGTCACGTCGTGCTGCCAGCTGTCCGGTCTCGGCCAGCGCGGCATCGAACCGGTCACGCGCCAGGTCCTCGAAACCGTAGCCACTGGCCAGGCGGACACGTGCCATCGATTCCCCGGTGCGGCGATCGGCGATTCGGTGATCATCAGCCAGGCTCTGCAGATGGCGCCGCTTCGCAGTGCGATCACGGACCAACAGCCACGCCAACAGCGCCGCCGGCAGCAGCAGGCATTCGAGAGCCAGCAGTGGGTCGACCAGCAGGGCCAGCACCAGGCATCCCGCCGCGACCAGCGTGTCGCGGCTGACTCGGGCCAGCGTATCGGCCGTGGCCCCGACCACGATCTCGACATCGGCGGTGGCCCGTTGACGGACCGAGCCGGTGATGCTGCCGTCGAGATCTCCGGGGCCGATCCTGGTGTGCTGGCGGAGGAGGCCTCGTCGTAGCCGGTCGCCGATCGCGCGGGCGACTGCGGCGGCCATGTCGGTGGCCAGGGATCCGCACAGGCGATGCCCGATGCACAGCGCCGTGACGGCAGCCAGCAGGGCGATCGAGGCCTGCGAGGTCGAGGTGAAAAGTCCGCGGATCCAGCCGATCGCGGTGCGGACGAACGTGGACGGTGAACCGGAGGCCGATGGGCTGCCGAGCCACACGTCGAGCAGCGTGGCGGCGGTCAGCAGAGCGGCCAGGCCGAGTGCCGTCGACAGACCCCACAGCAGGTGGCAGCTGATGGTCGGACGCCGGAACAGTTCGCGGCGCGAGACCGCCCTTCCAAAAGCCTCTTCAGGTCGAACAGACACGGGTACACCTCTTCCCCCGCCTTGGCCCGCCCCGAAACTCCCAGTTTCATGCTATCCGAGCCACTCGACCTCTTCCTAGTCCAAGTCCTAGGTCAGGTCGCGATCCTCGAACAGGATGAATGCCAACAGGATGGCCATCGTCGAATAGCACGCGCAATACAGCCCGGCGGTGCCCAGGTAGATCGGGGCCACGATCGTATCGGTCGAAACCGCCGTCTGCGTGTTGAAGAACTCGAGTCCCGGCAGCACAATCGCGATCAGGTTGGCCACGAAACGGACCGGTTCGAGCCCACCGGATTCCTGTTGGACCAGCACGGGTGCGATGTGGGCGATGACGAAGATGGTGAAGCAACTGGACATGTTGACGACCAGCGGGACCCGGGTCGAGATCGCCACGCTGACGGCCGCCAGCACCGCGATCTCGCAGAACACCAGGAACATCGGCGGAATCGCCTGGAGCATCGGCATCAGCCGGTCCATGTTGGGCCGCATGTTCTCGAGATCGAAGAACTCGGGGATCTCCTTGGACTGCTCGCGGGCGTCGTAGCCGATCTTGTAGTAGATCAGCGCACAGAAGGCGATCACCAGCGGCAGCATCAGCAGCAGCACCGCCTGCAGGATGCCCAGGTACTTGCCGACGATGAACTGCCGGCGGTTGATCGGCTTGGACAACAGCGTCATCGCCGTCCGTCCTTCGATCTCCTGGGAAATGCTCGTGCTGGCCGTCCAGACGGCCAGCAGGATTCCCGAGGTCAAGATGGTCGCCAGCCCGTTGGCCTTGAACATCTTGATGTCCTCGCCGAACGTGAAGAACGGCACGAATCCCAGGATCAGCATCAAGGTGATCGCCAGGCACATCAGCAGGAGGAACAGCGGCTGACGGGTCGCCTCCATCGTCGTCGAACGGGCGATGATGCCGGTGCGGGTGAAATAGCTGACCGACACCAATGCCGCCAACAACGCCAGGGCCACGCTCAGCACCAGTCCCCACTCGTAGTTGTTGGCCATGGCCCCCTGTGGGGGGGCGGCGAGCGGGGGAGCCTGGGCGAGCAGGTGTCCGAGGTTGAGGATGTTGCCCATCGTGTCTGTCTCGTCGCTTGCCCGACCGATCGCGAATGTCTTGCCGTCGCCCGGCTCGACTGGAACTGTGTACGAACCTGTCTCCCGAATCGTTGGCCCCGGCTGCTTCTAGGTTACTCTAGGTTTTGCATGAGTCGAGGGAAAGACGATCGCGGGGGCTTCTCCTCAGCCGGGGATCGACACGATCGGCACAATCGTCGCGATCCGATGCGATCGGCCTGTCAGTGTCGGATCGAGAACCTCGACAGCGGTTCGTCGCCGGGAGACAGGTCGTCGACCGAATCGACGTGACCCTCGAACCGCCCGGCGACCTCCTCGAGAAACCCCGCCATCTCGGCCGCCTCGGCTTCGACAACCAGTTCGACGGTCCCCTCGGGCAGGTTCTTCACCCAGCCGATGACCGGGTGGCGTCGTGCGATCGAGCGGACGGTGTACCGAAACCCGACGCCCTGGACCCGGCCGTGGTAGATCAGCCGCCGTCGCATCACTTGCTCTTGGCTGCAGCCGGTTTCCGGATCCGTACGGCGAACCGCAACGGCCGCGACGCCTGCCGACCCTCCTCCCGCGAGACCGCGTGGATCGACCGCTCGGTCTCCGGGACCCAGTCGGCGGCGGTGATGAAGATCTGCCGCTCGGTCTCCTTGGCCCGCACCAGGATTCCCGAGAGACCGATGTTGTCGACGATGATGCCGTGCGGCAGGTTGTCGACGTCGAACTTCAGGTCCCCGTCATAGCCGTTCCGGTTCACCCGCAGCATCGCCGTGATCGTCTCGCCCGGAGCGATCTCCAGCACCGGGTCCTGCTTCTCGTCGGGTTGTCCGCCCGGGCCCCCGCTCTTGTCCAGCAGCAGCGACACGATCACCTTGGGGGCCTTGCCGATCTTCAGCGTGCCGAGGTTTTCGACCTGCTGTTGAATTGGCTTGCCGTGAATCTCGGCACGGGCCACGACCTGGACCTTCTCCCAGGCCTCCTTGGCCGGAGCCTTGGTGCCGGCGGCGACGTTGATGACGCCCTGGGCCGAGAGGTGTCCGGCCTGGACGACGACGGGGGTCGTTGCCGTGAAGCCCTCGGGCAGGCCCTCGATCGAGACCTGCACCGGGCCGGTGTACCCGTCGATGCGATCGACGTTGACGGTGAATCTCTGTCCGCTGCCGACGGGGATCGTCGCGTCACGACCGCCGATGGATGCCTTGAAGTCGGGTCGCGGCTGGCGGATGGTCAGCCGGTACTTGTACTTGTCGCCGCCGAAGCCGCGGACGTCGGTCACCCGGACCAGGTAGTCGCCGTCGGCCGGAGCGGTGAAGGTCACCCGTGAGTCGCTGCCGAGTTTCCTGCGTCCGTCGTCGTCGTTGGCGAAGTACAGCGGGAAAACCGGCAGGCCGTTGTTGGGCAACCGGCTGCCCGGACGGTGCGGTTCGACGACGTAGACCCGGGTGTCGAGTGCATGGGCGGTTGCGCTGGTGTCGAAGAAGCAGTGCCGCTGGCCGTTGATGGTGTAGAACTGCATCGCCGAATCGGGTCCCTGCGGCATGCGGAAATTCTTGACCACCTCGCCGCTCATGTAGACGAACTGGTTGAGTCCCATCTCTTCCCAGTTTTCCAGCCGGGCCTGGTTGATGCGGGAATCGATCGGGCGGAAGGTGATGGCCGAATCACGGACGGCCCGCAGCAGCAGCCGGAGGACCGGGCGGCCGTCCTTGTGGAGGATCTCGATCCTGGTGTCGGCCGGGGACTTGTCGCGGTGGGCCCGGGTCTGGATCACCCAGTTCTCGTCTTTCTTGCTCGCGAAACGAAAGAGGTCGGCGTCGGCGGTGGAGCCACCGGCCAGGACCCCGGTGGCCACGCCGGGGACCGCGACGGCGGTCGCCTGGCCCGGCTTGTTGTTCGGCTCGGCCTCGGCCGTCTCGGGCAGTTTCTTGACTTCGGCTCCGTCGCGCGGCCGGGGAATCGGCACGCCGGCCAGCGGCACGGCCTTCGCGGTGGCCTCGCCCCGGTCGGCCAGGGACAGGACCGAGGTCGTGCCGTCGAGTCGACCGACAAGCAGGGTCTTGCCGTCCCGGGTCAGCGCCACGGTGGCCGGCCAGTCGGATTGGCCGGGAAAGTGACGATCCTGGCTGAGACCGTCCGTGGTCCAGATCTTGATCGACAGGTCCTCGCTGGCACTGACCAGTTGGCGGCCATCGGTCGAGAAGGCCAGGTCGAGCAGGGGGGCCTGGTGAGCGAAGCGGGAGTGGCGGACCGGGTTGGTTCCCTCGCGACCGTCCCGGGTGATTTCCCAGGCCCGGATGCGGTTGTCGATGCCGCCGGCGACGACGAATCGTCCGTCCGGCGAGACCGCCACGGTGTTCTGTCCCTTGGTCGGCTCGTTGAACGTGTCGAGCCGCTGCCCGGTCTTGAGGTTCCAGAGCTTGACGGTGCGGTCGCCACTGGCCGAGGCCAGGAAGCGGTTCCGAGGGTCAAAGGCCACGTCGGTGACCGGTCCGTTGTGGCCGGTCATCTCCACGCGTCGCTTCCCGCTGGCCGTCTCCCAGATGATGATCGTGCGGTCGTAGGACCCGGTGGCCAGCAGGGAGGCGTCGGCCGAGAGGGCCACGGCGTTGAGGCTGTCGGCGTGGCCGCGGATGGTCCGGGCGAGTTTCGCGGCCTGTTTCGGCCCGGCCTTGCGGACATCAACGGCGATGTCGTAGATCCTCGCCTCGCCGAACAGGCCCGGCTCGCCCGCGGCGGCCACCAGGCGGCGACCGTCGGTCGACAGCACCAGGTCGCTGACCTGGCCGGGCAGGCCCGACAGGGTCGCCAGCGGCTTGGCCTTGGGGTCGGGGGGCAGGCTCAGCAGATCCACCCGGCCGGTCCGCGCCACGGCGTACCAGCTGGCGTCGGGCGAGACGACCAGGGCGTTGACCGGCTGGCGGACCGGGCCGCGGGTCGGCACGCGGGGCACCGTCAGCGACGAGGGCGTGTCGGACGACGGAAACGGCTTGGCGCCGCCGGCGATCCAGGCCTTCAGCACCGCGATTTCCGACGGCCGTGGGCCGCGTTTGCCCTTGGGCGGCATGAACGGCTTGGCCCGACGTTCGATCAGCTTCACCAGCAGGCTGGACTCGACCTTGCCCGCCACCACCGCGGGACCCGTCTCGCCACCCTTGATGAGGCCGGCATGAGTCGCCAGCACCAACCCGCCCTCGGCGTCCTTGGCGTTGTGACAACCGACACAGTACTTCTTGAGGATTGACCGGGCCTGGGTCGCCGACTTGTCGGCCGACGCCGCCGATCGAACACCGGCCAGCAGCACGACGGCGGCCAGGACGAGGGCGGCTCGGGATGCGTGGTGGGAACGGGTCATCGGAGAATCTCGGTCGGGTCGCACCGGAATCGAACGGGATGGCGAACGGCGGGAGATCGGATCAGTGGTTGAACAGGAATTCCTTGCAGCTGAGCACGCTCCAGAAAACGTCCTCGATCAACGCCCGCCTCTGGTCGGCCGGCGTTTCGCCGAAGACCTTCAGGGTCTCGGACATCTCGCGGTTGGTCGGATAACGCGACAACGAGGCCAGGTAGATCGACTCGACGATCCGGTAGTCGGGCATCCCGGCCTTCAGCCAGCGTCCGATCCGGTTGGACTTGGACTGGAGCTTGTTGTTGAGCGTGTCGCCGTTGACGATGTGCAGCACCTGCACCATGCTCGGCTCGTCCGACCGTTCGCACTCGCAGGTGATCACCCGTTCGGGGCGGCCGAAAGTGCTCAGGAACCGCGAGGCGATGTTGCTGTCGGGGAGTTGCAGAGACCGGGTGCCGGCCGGGTAATCCTTGAAGACGGTGGGTTGGCCGGTTGCGGCCGAGATCGCATCGAGCAGGACTTCGGCCTTCAGCCGGCGGGGGTAGTACCGGGCGTAGAACCTCAGGTCCGCCTCGTTCCCGGCCGTGATCCGCGAGGACCGCTGGTAGGTCTGTGAGTTCATGACCAGCCGGATCAGGGCCTTGAGGTCGTAGCGGTTCCTGACCAGGAATCCACTGAGCTGGGCCAGCAACTGCTCGTTGCTCGGCGGGTTGGTCAGTCGCAGGTCGTCGACCTTCTCGACGATTCCGGTCCCCAGGTAGTTGGCCCAGACGCGGTTGACGATCGCACGGGTGAAGTAGGGGTTCCCGGGGGCGACGAGCCAGCTGGCCAGGTGGTTGCGGCGGTCACCGGGGGCATCCAGGGCGATCGTGGTGCCGTCGAGCGGCTTGGGGAGTTGCGGTTTGCCGGTCCGCGGCTGGATCAGTTCGCCGGAGGTGGTGGTGAAGATCGACTGGTTTCCGTCACCGCCCTCGGGTGCGGTCTTGAAGCGGACACGAGAGAAGAGGTTGGCCATTGCGTAGAACTCGTCGTTGGTCCACTTCTCCAGCGGGTGATCGTGGCACTTTGCACACTGGATGGACATTCCCAGGAAGGCCATCGAGACGGTTTCGGCCATGTCGGCCGGGTCGCGGTGGAGCACGAAGAAGTTGGCGGCTCCGTTGGTGTGAGTGGTCCCGCGGGCGGTGACCAGGTCGCGGGCGAACTCGTCCCACGGCGTGTTGGCCGACACGTGGTCGCGGATCCACTTCGAGTACGACTTCATCGCCGGGGGTTTCAGCTTCGAGCTGTTGACCAGCAGCAGGTCGGACCACTTGTAGGTCCAGAAGTCGACGTACTCGGGCCGTGCCAGCAGTTTTTCGATCAGCCGCGACCGGCGGTCGGGGGCGTCGTCGTCCAGGAACGCCCTGGCCTCTTCGGGGGTCGGCAGCACGCCGAGCGTGTCGAGAGTGGCGCGGCGGAGGAACGCGGCGTCGCCGGTCCGGGGCGAGGGCGGGAGGCGGAGCCCCTTGAGTTTCTCCAGGACCAGCCCGTCGATGAAGTTGCTTCGAGGGGCCTTGCTGAAGACCTCGTCGGCGACCTTGTTGGCATACGGGACACTCAGCGAGGCGACGACATTGTTGCTGAGATACCAGGCGACGATCGCCGTTTCGCCGTGTCCGGTGACCGCCACGCGGCCGACATCGTCGATGTCGGCCACGGTGGTGTTGTTCGAAGTGAACTTGGCCCAGCGGGTCACGTCCTCGCTGTGACCGTCGGAGAAGTGTGCTCGCACGACCATCTGCTGGGAGGTGCCGGTCTTGAGCACGGCGTCGGCGGGGAGGATCTCGAGTCGTCGGATGCGGGGGCCGTCGCCGGCGGGTGCCGGGTGTCCCGCGGCGATCCAACCGGAGATCACCCGGTACTCGGGCGTTCCCTCTTCGAACCGCACGCCGCCCTTGTGGGGCACCGCACCGGTCGGCTTGGTCAGAAGCAGGCTGCGACCGGGGTCGTTGGGAATCACGCGGCGGCCACGGTTCTGACGGGTGATCGCCCGGACATCGGAGATCGGGTCGTACCCACGGAGCGAGAGCTTGAACCCGTTCTTGCCGGCCAGGGCGCCGTGGCAGGCTCCCGAGTTGCAGCCCGACTTGGTCAGCACCGACTGGACGTGGATCCGGAAGTCCCATGCCACCGGGCGGGCGATGTCGGCAACGGTGACCTTGGCCTGGGCCGAGAGTTTCCCGTGGCGGACGGTGATCGTGGCCTGGCCGTCGCCGGCCGGCCGGGCCGTGCCGTCGGTGATGGTGACCACCTTGGGGTTCGACGAGGACCAGTCGAGCTGTCCGGGCGGGGTGCCGGTGAAACGGCCGTCGTGCATCAACCCCGACAGCAGTCTCTGGAACGACACGGGGCCCGACAGGGTGAACTCGCCGGGCAACACGACCAGCCTGTCGGCCGTCGCCTTCGCGGCCGGCTTGTCCTTGTCGGCGGCCGTCGCACCGGTCGAGACGACCAGCGTGGCCGACAGCAGGAGCAGGGCGAGTCGATGGCCGGGATTTCTGGAGGTGGGCAACATGGTGGCGGACCCGCTCCCTAGAACAACTCGTTGATCGCCTCGGTTCCCTGGTCGACCAGGGGGAAGGGGCGTCCGGACGGTCCCGGCAGTTCCTGCTCGAGATCGTAGCCCAGGCTCTTGAAGATCGTCGCCACGACGTTGCCGGGTGTCACGGGCTGCTCGGCCGGATACGCGCCGATCGGATCGCTCTTGCCGATGACCCGACCTCCCTGCACCCCGCCGCCGGCGAAGTAGACGCTCCAGCACTGCGGCCAGTGGTCGCGTCCGCCGGCGGGATTGATCCGGGGCGTGCGACCGAATTCCGAGAGGTTGCAGACGAGGGTGTCTTCGAGCAGTCCCCGCTCTGTCAGGTCCTCGAGCAACGCGCTGTAGGCCTGGTCGTACATCGGCGCGACGATGTCCCGCATGCCCTCGATCGAGGTGAACGGCTTGGTGCCGTGGATGTCCCAGGTGATCTCGTTGAAGACCGTCAGGAAGGTGTTGACCGTCACGCAACGGACACCGGCTTCGATCAGCCGGCGGGCCATCAGGCAGCACTGGCCGAACCGGGACATGCCGTAGCGGTCACGGACCTTCTTGGATTCCTTGGAGAGGTCGAAGGCGGCCCGGGCCTTTTCGCTGGTGATGATCCGGAAGGCGGCCTGGAAGCTGCTGTCGAGCAGCTTGGCGTTTTCGCTCGCCTCGAAGTCCTTGACCGTGCTGTCGACGATCTGCCGCAGGCGACGGCGGCGGTCGAGACGGGCTTCGCCGATCGACTTGGGGGGCAGCAGGTCGGGAACCCGGAAGTTCTTCTTGGATGGATCGGCCATCAGCACGAACGGGTCGTGGGCCTTGCCCAGGAAACCGGCGTCCTGGCCGTGGGGCAGGTTGCCGCCGGTCGAACCCATCGATTCGGGGAGGACCACGTGAGCCGGCAGATCGGTGCGGCGACCCTGCAGGAACTCGGCGACGCAGCCCGTGTGAGGCGTGTTGATGCCCCCGGTGAACAGTCGACCGGTCTGCATCATCTGGTGACCGGTGTCGTGAACGGCCGCGGCGGTGTGGTGGCAGCTGCGGATGACCGAGAACTTGTCGCCGTGCTGGGCGTGACGCGGAAAGAGCTCGCTGATCTTGAACCCGCCTCCGGCCACCGGGATCGGCTTGAACGGTCCGCGGATTTCCGCCGGCGCGTCCGGCTTGGGATCGAAGGTTTCGAATTGGCTGGGAGCCCCGAGGTTGAAGATCATGATGACCGACTTGCGGTCACTCTCGGGATCGGTCTTGCCCTCGGCTCGAGCCCGCTCGAGCTCGGCCAGCGTGACGCCGGCGGCACCCAGCGTGCCGACCTGGAGAAAATCGCGACGAGAGACCCCGTCGCAGGTGTGTGCGGTGCCCTGTCCGGTGATGTTGAGCATCGTGTCTGTCTCCGCGGAACCTGGTGGTCCTCCGGACGACACCACCGCCCGGATCTCAAGCCAGATTCTACGTCGGCCGACGGCGCGTCACAACACGGAGGGGGCCGAGGCGACGATGCGAGATGATGGGCCGCGTCACACGCTAGACGTTGGTCAACTCGGCCGGCTCCGAAATCGGAGTGCCTTCGGAGACTTTCGCGGGTACGTCGACGCACAATTCCTCGCGGACGATGTTCATCTCGCGGGGCGCGTCGATTCCCAGCCGAACCGTGTTCGGGCCGATCCGGACAACCGTCACGGTGATCGTCTCACCGATCAGAACTCGCTCACCTGGCTTCCTTGATAGCACGAGCATCGCGTCACTCCTTATACTTCGCGGTCCACTCCTTCGCGGCCGAAGGCCTGTCCACCACGGGCCGGACTGCCTGTTCCATCAGCAGTCTTGCCACCGTTTGAGGCGGCAACCGGCAACCCTTCGATTGCCGACAGGGTGTCGTCAATTCGATGGTGTGGTCATAAAGATAACGCGCCGGACCGCCGCGCCTAGCCCAAAGCGGGGCTGAGGCCGCAAAAAAGTGGGTGTCCAACGATGGGCCGGCCAGCCGGTTGGCAGCGGGTGAGGCCGAGACCTTCTCGGTGGCGGCTTGACGTTCGCGTGGGGGGTCAGGATGCTGGGATTGTCATCGGCTGAATGGTCGATTGTTGTCCAGGGAAACAGTTCGGGACGTCATGACTGGATCCGTCTGTTTCCTCCGGTCATGCCAGCACGTTGACCCACAAGAACGACGGGTCGGTTAGGGAGTGGAACAGATGGTGCGGATCGGGATCATCGGCCTGGGTTTCATGGGAATGACCCATTTCGAGGGTGCGATGCGGATGTCGGATCCGGACGATTCGGGTCGTCGTCGCATCGAGGGCCCCCGGCTCGAGGAGGGCCAGATCACGGCCTTTGCCACGCGGAATCCCGACAAGCGGTCTGGTGACTGGACAGGGATCCAGGGCAACTTCGGGCCTCCCGGTACCCTGATGGATCTCGACGGCGTCACCGCTGTCGCCGACTACCACGACCTGCTGGCCGATCCGGACATCGACCTGGTCGACGTCTGCCTGCCGACCGACCAGCACGAGCAGGTCACTCTCGAGGCCCTGGCGGCGGGGAAGCACGTGTTGGTCGAGAAGCCGATCGCCGTCGACCTGGATGCGGCCCGCCGGATGGTCGTGGCGGCCGAGGAGGCGGGTCGACTGCTGATGGTAGCCCAGGTGCTGCCGTTTTTTTCCGAGTTCGCTTACCTGCGGCAACTGGCCGAATCGGGAGATCACGGCAGGCTGCTGGCGGCGCATTTCCGACGGGTGATCACTCCGCCGGACTGGTCCGACGACATGTCCGATTTCCGCAAGCTGGGCGGTTGGGGTGTTGATCTGCATATCCACGACAACCACTACATCGGCCTGTTGTGCGGCACTCCCGCCTCGGTCGTTTCACGCGGCCTGTTGCAGGAGGGCCTGGTCAACCACGTTCACTCCCAGTACATCTACGATTCGCCCGACGGCTCGTCGGGCCCGGCGGTCACCTGTGTCAGCGGTGGCATCGCCGCCGCCGGTCTCGCATTCGCTCACGGGTTCGAGATCTATTTCGAGCGGGCCACGGTCGAGTACTCGGCCGGAACCTACGCTGGCGAGTGGGTGGCGAGTCGGCCGTTGAGTCTGGTGACCGACGACGGGGAGGTGACCGAGCCCGTGTTGCCCGGCGGGGGCGAGTGGTACAGCGCGTTCACCGACGAGTTGCAGGCGGCCGTCGACGGCGTCACCGCCGGCACGTCGCCCCGGGTGATCTCCAGCGAACTCGCCGTCGACGCCCTGGCCGTGTGTTATGCCGAGGCCCGGAGTATTGCCGAGGGGCGAGCGGTTTCGCTCGACTGACCAAGATGATCGACAACCTCCCCCTCCGTTCCTACTACCACCGCGGCCTGACCATCGAAGGCTACTCGCGGGCGGCCGTGCAGACCTACTGGCGGATCCCCGAGTTGAAGCTGGGTTTCGACCTGGGCGGCAGCCCGTGGTCGTTCATGGGCACCAACACCTTCTTCATCTCCCACGGCCACCTCGACCACATGGCCGCCCTGCCGGTGTTTGTCGCTCGCCGGCGGATGATGAAGATGGAGCCGCCGACGATCTACGTACCGGCCCAGATCCACGACGAGGTCTGGAAGATGCTCAACGCCTGGCGGCAGCTCGATCGCGGCCGCATGATCTGCAACCTCGTGCCGGTCTCCGACGGAGACGAATTCGAGTTGTCCCGCGAGCGGGTGGTGACGGTCTTCGACACCGTCCACACCGTTCCGAGTGTCGGGTACGTCGTGTGGGACCGTCGCCGCAAGTTGAGGGACGAACTGGTGGGAACGGCCGAGGAGGAGATCCGCAAGCGGCGATTGGCCGGTGAGGAGGTGACGCGGGAGGCTCGCGTTCCGCTGCTCTGCTACTGCGGCGACACGGCACCCGATGGGCTGGACAACTGCCCGTCGGTCTACGAATCGCGGGTGTTGATCACCGAGATGACGTTCTTCCGGCCCGAGCATCGCAAGGAGAAGATCCACAAGTTCGGTCACACTCACCTCGACGACATCATCGAGCGGGCCGAGCGGTTCCAGAACGAACTGATCATCCTGGCGCACTTCAGCACCCGTTATCACGAGAACCAGGTGCGGCGGGCGGTGGAGAAGCGGTTGCCCGAGGGGCTCCGCGAGCGGGTGGAGCTCTGGATCTAGCGGGTCCACCACTCCGGTTCGACAAACAGGTCCCGCACCGGGAACTCCAGTCCCGGCAGCACCGGGTCACCCGAAAGCCTGTCGCCGGTGGTCCGCAGCCGCACCTCCCGGTCCCGCTCGGCCACGTGCACCGCCTTGTCGATCGAGTCGACCACCCAGACGCAGGGCACACCCCACCCGTGCCATTCGAGCACCCGATCGGCCATCTCGGCCCGCCGCTGGTTGCTCGAGGTCAGTTCGATCACCAGCACCGGCCTGGATTCGGACAGGTCCCGATCCATCTCCGCAAACGCATCGCCGCCCACGAACACCGACACCGGCGGGCATCTCACCGTGTCCGGTTCCCGGCAGGTCACCAGTCCCAGTTCGTAGCAGGCGTAGGCCGATCCAACGCCGTCAACGGAGCCGGTGGAGGTCAGCGATTCGGGCTGTTGGGCGTGCAGGTGTTTGCCCAGTGCCTTGGTCAGGTTCAGCACCACCGTTCCGTAGGCGTTGTCGGGCGGATCGAATTGGCGGACGTCTCCGGCGACCAGTTCGCACCACCGCCCTCCCTCGGGCAGGTCGAACTTCGTCTCGGCGAATTCTTCGGCGGTCAGCATGTTCCGGAGAATACGTCTCGCTTCGGCATCGGTGCAAGCCGTCGGCGGGGGGTCTATGATGAGCGGTGACGACACCGTAGAGACTGACCGCAACCGCGGACACTGCCAGGGGGGGGGGAAGCGATGTCATCGGCCGACGAGCCACAGGAGTTTCCGGTAGAAGAAATGCTGCGGATGCTTGGAGGTTTGTCGCCACCGATACACCTGAGCCCGGACGATTTCGTACCGCATGGCGAGACTCGAGAACACCCGATGCCTTCTCCCGAAGATCTCCAGGTCACCGTTCGCTCCTACCGTCCCGATGACCTGGACGTGATCAAGCGGATCACCGTCGAGGCCTTCAGCGGAGTGTCGATCGACGAGGCGGCCGAACTGGTCTACGGGACGATCAACGGTCACGACTGGAAGTGGCGCAAGGCCCGGCACATCGATGCCGACGTGGCTCGCGAGGTCGAGGGGATCCTGGTGGCCGAATCGGCCGAGGGCGAAGTGGTGGGCTACATCGCCACGTGGCAGGATGTCGACGCGGGGATCGGCTACATTCCCAACCTGGCGTTCGTGCCCGAGTGGCGCGGCCGCGGGCTGGGCCGGTTGCTGATCCAGATGGCACTCGACCGGTTCCGCGAGTCGGGGCTGTCTCATGCGAAGATCGAGACGCTGGCCCAGAACGAGGTCGGACACCATCTCTACACTTCGATCGGATTCCGCGAGGTCGCCAGGCAGGTTCACTTCTTCGCCGATCTCTCGAAGTCCCAATCCGCCCGGGACACCAGCGAGAGTGATTGATGGTGATCGCAGTCGTCGGAGCCAGCGGGCAACTGGGCAGCGAGTTGCTGTCTCTGTGGGGTGACCGGGCCGTGGGGCTGACCCGCGATCAGCTCGACTTGGCCGACCCGTCGACGGTCGACGCGGCACTCGAAGCGACCGACGCCCGCGTGGTGGTCAACGCGGCGGCCTACAACCAGGTGGATCGGGCCGAGACCGAACCGGCCACGGCGATGGAGGTCAATGCGCAGGGGCCGCGGCGGCTTGCTCGCTGGTGTGCCGCGCACGGTCTCCGGCTGGTCCACGTCAGCTCCGATTTCGTATTCGGCGCCGATTCGTCTCGTGGTTCGCCCTACACCGAATCGGACGAGACCGGGCCGCTGGGAGCGTACGCGGTCAGCAAGCTCGGCGGAGAACTCTACGTCCGCAGCGGTTGCCTCGACCACCTGGTCGTCCGCACCTGCGGCCTGTACGGTCACGCCGCGAGCCGCCGGGAGACGGGTGGCAACTTCGTCGAGACGATGCTGCGGCTGGCTTCGGAGGGCGGACCCGTGCGGGTCGTCGACGACCAGTGCTGCACGCCCACGTCGACGGTCGTGCTGGCCGCCGCGATCGATGCGCTGATCGAATCCAGGTCGACCGGACTCTACCACGCCACCTGCGCCGGCAGCACCAGCTGGTGCGGGTTTGCTCGCGAGATCTTCGAACGGACGGGGCTGGGGGTGGAGGTTGAGGCGATCACGACGGCCGAGTTCGGTGCGGCGGCGGCGCGACCGGGGTACAGTGTGCTCGATTGCAGCCGCCTGGCTCGCGACACCGGCTACTCGCCGCCCGACTGGCAGGACGCATTGGCCCAGTACCTGGCGACGCGGGAAGCGACCGGAGAATAGGCGACGACGATGAGCTCGATTGCGACACTCGAAGAGACACTGGGCGAGGCGGTGGCGACCGGAAAGCTCGGAACGGTGGTCTCGGTGCGGGCACTGTTGCACCTGCCCGGCGAGGAACCCGATCTCGAAGCCGCCGCATCGGTGGTGCTGGCGTTGAGCGGACGGTTGATCGGCTCGGAGACGGGATCGCTGGTGGCCCGCGGTCATCGGTCAGGCCGGCAGCTCAACCTGCTGCTGCGGCTGGACGCCGGACCGATCGTCAGCGTCAGTCTCACGCGTGGCAGCGTCGCTCAACTCGAATTGGCCCTGGTGGTGGTTGGCAACCACGGGGTGGTGCGTCTGGAGGGTGCCGAGTTGGCCGGGGAGATCGGGTTGTCGGCCGAGGCGTTTGCGGTGGCCGATGGTGCCTGGTTGGACCGAATCCGGGCGGTGGCGGGGTGAAAACCCGCAAAACGGAGTCTCGTGGCCGAATCCCGCGTTGGATTCCCCAGTTGGGCGCATCCTTATATTACAGGCACTCTTGTGCGTCCGGGATTTCGTCGAGGTAGAATACCTGCATGAGCCAGTTTGACCAGTGGATCGACCGTCTGGCCCGCCGGGTTCGCATCGGGGAATTCCTGCACCGGGCTGCCAACTGGCTGGCGGTCTATCTGCTGGCCGTCGGTGGCCTGATCCTGGCCGGCAAGTTGCTGGTGCCTCGCGAGATCTGGCCGGGTCCGCTGGGTGGCGATTATCGCTCTGCAGTCAGTTGGCTGCTGGTTCTCTGCGGCCTGGGCGCCGGCATGCTGCTGGCAATCAGCTGGTGGAAGTCGGAGCGCAGTCGCCTGTCGCGGACCGACCTGGTCGCCTGGCTCGATCGTCGGCTCGAGGCCGGCGGCCTGCTGATGGCACTCAGCGAAACCGCCACGGCGGCCGACGACCAGCCAAGCCGCTGGGCGACGGCGTTGCCAGAGCACCAGGAGGCGTGGCGGAAGTCGATGCCGCCGGTGCGACCCAGGCGGTTCACCAGGTACCTGGCCGTCCCGGTGCTGTTCACGGTCGTGGCCTGCGTGATTCCCTGGCGGGCGGCCTTTTCGAGTTCGACGCTGCAGAACACCGTCGGCCAGCGGGAGACCCAGGAACTGGTCGAGTTGCTCGAGGAACTGAAAGAGGCGGGCGTGCTGGAGGAGCAGGAGCAGGAGAAGCTGGACGAGGAGATTCAGAAGCTGGCCGAGGACACCAAGCGGTCTCCGCTGACTCATGAGAAGTGGGAGACGGTCGATTCGCTCCGTGAGCGGATGCAGATGCGGCTCGATTCCTCGGCCCGTTCGCTCGACAAGGCGCTCTCGGCCATCGATTCACTCGAGGCGGCCGAGTTCGACCAGAACGGCGAGTTGACCAACCTCGACCAGGAGTACTCCGAGCAGTTGCTCGAGGACATCCGCGATGCGTTGAAGAACACGTCGATTGACGAGTTGCCCCCGAGTCTCCAGGACCTCGCCCGTCGCTATCAGCGGCAGCAGGCCGGTCAGGATGGCGAGAAACACAAGGGCGAGGACGGAAAAGAGCGGAAAGGCCAGGGGAAGCAGGACGGTGACAAGTCCGGCGGCGAGGGCAAGGCCAACAGGAGTGGGGGCAAGACGGGCGACGCCAGGCGGAGCAAGAGTTCTTCCGGTCGAGAGAATCGCCGGTTCGGGTTGCCGCGTGACCCGGCCGAACGGCAGCAGGCCCTCCAGGATCTCAAGGAGTTTCTTCAGCAGGAGTCTCAACAGCTACAACAGATCCAGCAACAGGCTCAACGAAATCCCGGCGGCACCTGACAGAGTTGTGGAGGCAAGCCGCACCCGGGGGGCACATGACCTCATGGTGGCGGTGGCCGTTCCGGTCGGGGCGGTGATGACAAGCAGGTGGCTGGTTCGCCCAAGTCGGGCAGTCCCGGCCAGGGAGGAATCAATCGGGGCCGCGGTGATGCTTCGATCAGTTTCGGCGACGAATCGGATGCCCAGGGAGTGAAGTTCAAGGAGGTCGTGCTGCCACCGGGCACACTCGACGACCCCGAGAACCGCGTGCTGAAGATCACCTCCAAGGCTCCCCAGGTCGACCCGACCGCCCCGGCCCGTCGGCGTGGTGTTCGTGACCAGGGCCCGGCCGTCGGTGGAGCCTCGTGGAATCGACGACTCAGGCCACGTCATCGCGGCGTGGTGAAGAAGTACTTCGGGAGCCGTTCGACCGGGAAGAAATCCGTCACCGGAGACGATCGGTAGGCACTGCTCGCGTTGTGATTCATCTCCCCGGACCGTTGCACTTCTCCCCGGAGTCCGCCTTGGCGGACACGTCCCGCCGCGCACCGCCGACCTGACAGGATCCGACATCGTGACCGACCCCGCGACGACCACCGACTCCGGGACGCTGCTTTCTCCGGAAGACATCGAACGGGCCCGGTCGCGGATCGCCGTGTTGCTCGAGGGACTCGGCACGGCGATCCTCGGCCAGGACGAACTGCTCGAACAGGTCATCATCTGCCTGCTGGCCCGCGGCCACCTGTTGCTCGAAGGCCTGCCGGGGCTGGGCAAGACCGAGCTGGTCAAGGCGCTCTCGTCACTGCTTGGTCTCGAGTTCCGCCGCGTGCAGTTCACTCCCGACCTGCTGCCCAGCGACATCACCGGGGCCCCGATCCTGCAGGACGCCGAGGGGGGGCGGAAGCTGGTGTTTCAGCCGGGGCCGATCTTCGCCAACCTGATGCTGGCTGACGAGATCAACCGGGCGACACCCAAGACCCAGTCGGCACTGCTCGAGGCGATGCAGGAACGGTGGGTGACGGTCCTGGGTGAGTCTCACCCGCTGCCGTCTCCCTTCTTCGTGCTGGCGACCCAGAATCCGATCGAGCTCGAGGGAACCTATCCGTTGCCCGAGGCCCAGATCGACCGGTTCACCTTCAAGGTGCTCGTCGGTGGCGTTGACAGCGAGACGTTGACCGAGATCATCACCACACGGCAGCACGGGCAGACGCCCGAACTGGACGTGGTGTGCACGGCCGAGGAACTGTCCGAGTTGTTCGGAATGGTTGACCGGGTGCACCTGCCGCGGGCGGTGGCCGGTTACATCGCGCGGCTGGTCGGCGCCACGCATCCGGCCGATCCGGGCTCGCCCGAACCGGTTCAGCAGTTCGTCCGCTACGGGGCGTCGCCGCGGGCGGCCATCGCCTTGGCGAGCACGTCTCGTGCCGCGGCTCTGTTAGCCGGCAAGCCGAACGTGGGCTTCGACGAGGTGAGGATGGTGGCCGCCAGCGTGCTCGGCCATCGGCTGATCCTGGACTACTCGGCCCGTCTCGAGGGCTGGACGACCGGCCAGATGGTCGAAGTGCTGGTCGAGTCCGTGGCCGAGATGGCCAATGAACTGCCCGAGGACCTGGCGGGATGAACGGACGATCGAGATGTTCCCGATCGGGTTGGCTGGCCAGGGTGGCCGTGATCGTGCCGGGGCTGGCGTTCGTGTTCGCGGCGATGGAGCCCGTCTCCGCCCAGGTCCAGCGACTGACCGGCGAGGATCTCGACATCGTGGTCGACTCGCGGTGGGCCGGCACCCAGAACGGTGGATATTTTCCGGTGCGGATCCGCGTGAAGAACAACGCCGCAGACCGGCAGGTGACGTTTCGGGTCGACCGTCAACGGTCGGTGAGCGTCAGCCGGGCGATCGACCTGGGGTCCGGGGCCACGACCGAACTGACGTTGCTGGTGCCCAGGGTCGGGAACGAATGGTACGGGGGGGCGGAACTGAACGTCGACGTCAACGGACGCCGCGTCGAAGGCCTCGCCAGCCGGGTCGAATTCCCCAATCAGAGTACTCCCTGGCCCGAGTCGTCCTTGCTGGTGATCTCCGACGACAAGGTCGACTTCGACGAATTCGACAAGGCGGTCCATGCCTTTTTTCGGTCCCAGTCCGGCACGATAGGAGCCTCGAGTTACAGTTTTAGCAGCGAGAGCGATCGACAGTGGATCACTCCTTCGATGTTGCCCAGGACCTGGTTGGCCTACAGCGGTCTCGACCTGGTCGCCGTGTCGCTGGCGACACTGGAAGCGATCGAACCCGAACAGCGCGACGCGATCCTGGGATGGGTCGAGACCGGCGGTCACCTGCTGGTGTCCGAGGTGGGTCGACCGGCGTCCGAATCGACGCGTCTGTCGACGGTGCTGGGACTCGCCGATCGGGCTGCCACCGACGATGCGTGGACGGCGGCATCGGCTGCGTCGAGGTCGACGGCTGCGGGGTTCGATCTGTCTCCACCCAAGGACCAACGGCGCCCCGCCTCGGGTGAACCCGAGCTCGTTGTTTCTCCGGCGGGGGGTGCGGAAACGGTGATCACGTGGCCGGAGGGTGCGGCCGCCTTTTCTTCGCGGGGGATTCAGCAGGGCCGCGTCGTGGCGTTTGTCGGTGACCCGATGACCGGAAGCCAGCGGGACTGGCTCTGGTTCTTTCGCTCGCAGTCGGATCGACCGTCGGGCAGCCGGCGGCTCGAATGGCAAGGCCGTCACGGGATGTCGGCACGGGACGGTCAGATCGACTTCCTGGCCTTCACTGTTCCGGGAGTCGGCAGTGTCCCGGTCGTCGCTTTCCTGCTCCTGATCACGGTTTTCTCGGTCGTCATCGGTCCGGTCAATTTCATTTTCCTGAAACGTCGCAGCCAGCTCTACCTGATGGTCGTCACCGTTCCGGTGATTGCCGCGGTCACCAGTGTCGCGATGCTCGGCTACGCCCTGATCGCTGACGGTATCGGGATCAAGTCCCTCACCCGCAGCGTCACGTTCCTGGACCAGCGGAACGAGACCGCAGTGACCATGGCCCGCGTCGCGTACTTTGCCGGCATGGCACCCTCGGACCTGAAATTTCCCCGGGACACCGCGGTCTACCCGGTCTTCCCGAACACCAACAGGAACAGAAGGGCGCCTGAATCGGGGGTGGTCGACTGGACCGATCGACAGGTGTTCTCCAACGACTGGGTGAAGACCCGTACGCGGTCCCAGCTGCATACGGTTCGGCACCACCCGCTTCGAGGTCGCATTGGCATCGGTGCGGCTGACGACGAGGGCCGGGTCAGCGTCGACAACGGCCTGGAATGGGATCTTCGTTTCCTGGTTGTCTCCGATGCCACGGGCAGTCATTTCCTTGGCCGGGACATCTCGGCCGGCAGTTCGGTGAAGCTCGAGCCGCTGTCCCTGAGCGATTCCAGTCGCCTGACCCCGATCATCAACCTGATAACCGAGCATTATTCGGTCGCCCAGGAGACGGCAAACCGCAGCGGGCGTCACACCGATTCCAGCAGCTATGCTCGAGGGAAAATCCCGGCGGAGTTTCGGGTCGGGATTCTCGAAACCGGCCTGACGAAGTTCAGCATCGACCGCGGGTTCTACCAGTTGCCGGCCCGGTCGTACGTGGCCATCGTCGGCGAGGACCCGGGAATCGAACGTGGTTGCAGCACTGCGGACTCGGAATCCCTGCACTTGTTGCTGGGCCGGTACTAGGCGGACCAGGCCGGTCCATTTCCAGGAGTCACCACTCGCGTGTCAGCCGTGACCGACGAAACCGAACGCGGCGGCGGCGAAGCGCCACCGTCGTCGCCATCGATCGAGATCCGAAACCTGCATCGGTTCTTCGGGTCGCTGCGTGCCGTCGACAACGTTTCGTTTTCGGCGCACCCCGGCCAGGTGCTCGGTTTCATCGGCCCCAACGGCGCCGGCAAGACCACCACGATGCGGATCCTGGCGACGCTCGATCTGCCCACCGCCGGTGACGCGTTGATCTGCGGCGAATCGGTGATCGACAAGCCCGACGGCGTCCGCCGGGTGCTGGGCTTCATGCCCGATTCGTTCGGCCGCTACCCGAACATGGACATCTTCGAGTACCTCGACTTCTTCGCCCGGGCCTACGGGTTCCGCGGGGCCTCGCGGCGAGAGGCGGTCGAGCGGGTGCTGGACTTCACCGAGTTGGGGCCGCTGGCATCCAAGCCGATCGACACGCTCTCCAAGGGCATGTCGCAGCGACTCTGCCTGGGCCGCACGCTGATCCACGATCCCGAGGTCTTGATTCTCGACGAGCCTGCCGCCGGACTCGACCCCCGCGCGCGGATCGAACTCCGCGAGCTGATCCAGTTGCTGGCCACTCAGATGCAGAAGACCGTTCTGATCAGTTCACACATTCTCACCGAACTGGGCGAGATCTGTGACAGCGTGGTGATCATCGAGGCGGGTCGCATCCTGGCCAGCGGGTCGATCGAGGAACTGCAGCGAGGTGGCGGGTTTCAGGTGGGAGACGAGCACGAGGAGAACGAGGCCCGGTTGGCCGAAATCGTGGTCACGGTGCTCGAGGGGGTCGACGTGCTCGAGCGGTGGCTGGTGCAGCAGCCGTATGTCGAGCAGGTGAGCATCGCCGGCCAGCGGGCCACCGTGCTGTTTTCCGGCAGCGACGACGATCGGCACGAACTGCTCAAGGGGCTGATCGGATCGGGCGCCCGGGTGGTCAGCTTCGAGGCCAAGACGCAGACGCTCGAAGACACGTTCATGCGGATCACTCGTGGGGAGATGCAATGAGTGGTCCGACCGGATTGGCCGAACCGGTCCCGCGCGGCCGGTGGTTCGACGGGCTCGATGCGCTGGCCGAACGGCTGAGTGATTCGGTCAACCCGATCGTGGTCCGCGAGACGCGACAGGAGTTCCAGGGGACCCGGTTCGCGGTCACGCTGATGCTGTCGCTGGCGGCCGC
>Ga0310120_10000584_pt1 | contig 28852 bp, 19 predicted proteins | sample CB27_AW_983_MG_FD_203506 | JGI IMG/M metagenome (GOLD analysis project Ga0310120, IMG submission 203506) | Marine microbial communities from Western Arctic Ocean, Canada - CB27_AW_983 | ecosystem: Environmental > Aquatic > Marine > Oceanic | place: Canada: Western Arctic Ocean | collected...
TGGAGGAATGGGAACCTGTCGGTTCGATTTTATCCAATGGCAGGGAGACCCTGCAATTCCGCCACCGCAACAGCACCGGAAGCGCCAAGGCGTTCTGGTATGTGGAAGAATTGCGCTTCGAGTAGTCATCACCCTCCCGGTCCGATCAAGTCGACCACACCCTCCAGGAAACGGATGTGGCACTGCACGCGCCGGTAAAGGGAGTATTCCGAGGGGGTCTCGAAGGTCAGGGCGGTACGAGCACCGTTGAGAAACAGGTAGATCGACTCCGGCATTCCTCCGATCTCCCGCACGATCTTCATCAGACCGCGGGTGCGCCGCATCACTCCGTTCTTCGGGATCCTTCCCTCTACTCCTCCCTGGTGGCGGGGGATGACCCCCTCCACCCGTTCGAGCAGATCCTGCCCCAGACTCTCTCCCTGGCGGGCCAATTCATAGACATACATCCCGTTGGCATCGAAGTCCTCATGGAGATTCACCGCGACTGCGAAATCCCGCCCCGAGATGAAGTCGAGCATGGCCCCGATGACCGGGATCCCGGGACGATCGAAAGAGCGGTTCAAGTCCCTCCCCTCGGCGTCTTCCCGCCTGTTGTTGCTCAATCCCCACGGGTTGAGGCAGGGGAAGATGGCCACCGGTAGCTCACGCAGCGATTGCACGTTGTTTTCCGCCCATTGCAGAAGCCCCTGCACCGCTGCTGGCTCATCACCGTGAATTCCCGCACTCAGATAAAGTCCCTTGCCCGGGACGGGGTGACGGTTGCTCAGCCCGAGGAGCGGATTGTCCCCTCCCCCCGCCAGGCTGACTACCTGAAGATCCGCTTTCCGGGCAATCAGGCGCCAGCGCCTCAGGAGGTGGATCACCTCATGACTGCGGTGGGCGGCCAGATAGGCACGTTCATCGGAATCCACATCCCTCGCTTCGCACAGGGCGGCAACGACGTCGATCCCTATGGCAGGAAAAAGCGTCTCGCCGTGTGGCATAGGGCCAATTATAAAGCTGGTACTCCTCTCCCGATCATGGTCATCACCCGCCCCGCCTTTCTCTTCTCCCTGTCTACAACCTTCCTCTTCCTCTCGGGCAGCCAGCCGCTTCAGGCCCAGAAAAAACAGATCCAGGAGGAGAAGAAACCGTGGTGGGATGCCCCCCAACCGCGCTTCTCCAGGTCGGAACTCGGCGGCGTTTTCACCGGGACGATCGACATGCGGGGGGACGCAAAGGTCGGGAATCGCACCATCTGCAAGGCGATCGCAGTCCGGCTAGGTGAGGGCGGCAAGGCAGGCACGGTCCTCTTTGACACCGAGATGATGCGCATGGCCTGCGCCGTTCCCGACAACCCGGTCATGTTCAATACCTACCGTGACGGACTGGGCGGAGCCGGTCACTGGGTTGGTTCGCCCTATCTCTTCACCACCGAAAGTGGACCGGCCTGGGCCGATGAGGGCGGGAACTTCCAGGATGTGCGCAAGGGCAAGAAGGCCGGTCCGTTGCCCCGGGCCTGGGCTCAATATCGCGGACTCTACCGACATGGCGAACGGGTGGTCTTTTCCTACCGCATCAATGGGACGGGCATCCTCGACATGCCCTGGATCGAGGAAATCGATGGAATCAGGCTCTTCACCCGGACCCTGGAAGTGGAGCCCTCCAAGGCCATGCTCGTCCTGCGACTCTGCCAGAACCGGAGCGACCCGGGATCCCTCACCACCGTGCTCCCCTGTCGCGAGACCAGCTCCGCGGTGGAAGTGGCCGAAAAGGACGGCCACTGGCACCTCGGAATCAAGCCCCGTAAGGAGACCATCCGTCTCAAGCTGGTGATTGGATCCATCCCTCTCGACCAGTCCAAGAAGGTCGCAGCCACCGTCAAGAAAGTGGCTCCGGCTGAGGATCTCTCGCGTTCCACCGGGGGTGGGCCACCCCGGCATCCCAAGGCCCTGGTGACCCGGGGATCGGTCGGCCAGGAGAAGGGCCCCTACGTTCTCGATACCATCACTCCGCCTTTCGACAACCCGGACAAGATTCTCTTTCGATTCGGCGGACACGACTTTTTCTCCAACGGTGACATCGCGGCCTGCACCATCGACGGGGATGTATGGCGCGTATCGGGCATTGATGACAAGCTCCTCAAGGTCGAATGGCGCCGCTACGCCACCGGCCTCTTCCAGCCGCTCGGACTCAAGGTGGTCGAGGACAAGGTCTACGTTCTCGGACGCGACCAGATCACCCGCCTCCATGATCTCAACAAGGACGGTGAGGCAGACTTTTACGAGTGTTTCAACAACGGGTGCCGCATCGGGAAGCACGTGCACGAGTATGCTACCGGCCTCGAGACCGATCCCGCGGGAAACTTCTATTACGTAAAGGGGCATGGTGCAAACAACGAGCACGCCGGAACCCTGCTCAAGGTCTCCCGGGACGGTTCACGGATAGAAGTGATGGCCACCGGTTTTCGCTGGCCCAACGGTTCCGGCGCGGGACCAAACGGTGAACTCACGGTGGCCGATCAGCAGGGCACATGGGTCCCCTCCTCGCGCGTGGACCTTATCAGGAAGGGCGGCTTCTACGGCTTCATGAACGCTCATCACCGGGCCGAGAAACCCACCACCTACGACGGCCCTCTCTGCTGGATCCCCCACAAGGTCGACAATTCCTGTGGCGGACAGGCCTGGAACACCTCCAGGAAATGGGGCCCCTTCCAGGGCCATATGGTCCATTGCTCCTATGGCAGGTGCACCCTCTTCCTTGTCCTGCAGGAAAACATCGGAGGTGTAGACCAGGCCGGTGTCTATCAGTTTCCCTTCAAGTTCCAGTCGGGGGGAATGCGGGCCCGTTTCAGTCCCCACGACGGGCAACTCTACGTGAGCGGCCTGAAAGGCTGGCAGACCAGCGGGGCCAAGGACGGATGCCTCCAGCGCGTGCGCTACACCGGGGCCGGGGTGGCCATGCCCAAAAGCCTTCACATCCACGAGAACGGCATTCGCCTCGGCTTTACGCAGAAAATCGACAAGGAACTGGCCGAAGACCTCGACAGCTGGCAGATCGAGCAGTGGAACTACCAGTGGACGGGAAAGTACGGGTCAAAGGAGTACAAGGTCTCCAACCCCTCCGAGGTCGGGCATGACAAGGTGAAAGTCACCTCCGCCAGACTTCTCTCAAGCGGCACCGAGGTCTTTCTCCAGATCCCCAACCTGGCCCCCGTCATGCAGATGAAGATCCACTTCGATCTGGAAACCGCCGCCGGTGACGAAATGATCGGGGAGCTCCACAATACGATCCACACCTTGGGATCGGCTTTCTAGGGAAGACCCGGCTCCCGCTCTACAAGATCCCCGCAAAAGCCTCCACCACCCTCTCGATATCCGCTGGGGACACATCCAGATGGGTCACCAGTCGCATCGGATTCCCGGGGTAGACCAGGATGCCCCTCTCCTTTAATCGCCCGGGCAGCTCGTCCCGTTTCTCCTCCGGCAACCTGACATACACCATGTTGGTCTGCACCTGATCCGGATCGGCCTGGCAGCCCTCGATCTCCGCCAGTCCCTCGGCCAGTCGCCGCGCATGGGTGTGATCGTCCGCCAGGCGGGCGACGTGGTTATTGAGAACATAGATCCCGGCCGCGGCGAGCAGTCCCGATTGTCGCATGCCTCCGCCCACCACCTTGCGCCAGCGCCGGGCCTCGGTGACGAAATCCGCCGGCCCCGTCAGCACGGAGCCCACCGGGGCGCCCAGCCCCTTGGAGAGACAGATCGAAACGCTGTCGAAGGGCGCCGCCAGTTCGGCGGCCGGGCGGCCTGACTTGACCGCTGCGTTGAAGAGCCGCGCCCCGTCCAGATGCAGACGCAGGCCGTGCCTGTCCACCAATGCGCGCGCGTCCTCCGCATGTCCTGCAGGCAGAATCCGCCCGTTGGTGGTGTTCTCCAGGCAGAGCAGCTGCGTGCGGGCGAAGTGATAGTCGTCCGGCTTGATGAGACGCTCCACTTTCTCGAGATCGAGCCTACCATCTTCCTCCAGATCGAGCGGCTGCGGTTGGATCCCGCCCAGGGCGGCACCACCGCCTCCCTCGTAAATGTAGGTGTGGGCTTGCTGTCCCACGATGTACTCGTCTCCCCGGCCACAATGAGTGAGCAAGGCGCAGAGATTGCTCTGTGTTCCGCTGGAGACGAAGAGCCCCGCTTCCTTGCCCAGCATCCCGGCGGCCAGTTCCTCCAATCGATCCACGGTGGGATCGTCCCGGAAGACATCGTCTCCCACCTCGGCCTCCGCCATCACGCGTCGCATCTCCGGTCCCGGCCGGGTCACCGTGTCGCTCCGCAGGTCGATCACGCTCATAGTGCCGAGTGCTTAGAGAGAAGGGGACGAAAGCACAAGCTTCACACCGCAGACCCGCGTTCCGGGGATTGCCCCCAGCGCCGTTCCTGCCTAAAGAAAGCCCTGCCTGTCGAGATGTCCCGCTTCCTGCCATTACTACTTACCCTTCTGCTGAGCTCATCGACGTTCTCGCAGAAGATCCAGTTCAATCGCGACATCCGGCCCATCCTCTCCAACAAATGCTTCCTCTGCCACGGACCGGACGAGAAGAAGCGCAAGGCGGACCTGCGGCTTGACCTTCGCGAGGGAGCGGTCGCGGACCTGGGCGGTTACGCCGCCATCGTTCCCGGAAAACCCGGGGAAAGCGAACTACTCGCGCGGGTTGCTCACGACGATCCAGACGAGATCATGCCACCGCTCAAGGCCAAGCGGGGACAACTCAGTAGAAGCGAGATTTCTCTCGTCCGCCGCTGGATCGAACAAGGTGCCACCTACCAGGGTCACTGGGCCTTCGAGCCGGTCGCAAATGTGACGGTGCCGGATTCGTGGCAGGGCAACCCCATCGATTACTTTATCGAGAAGCGGCTGAAGAAGGCGGGAGTCACGCCCAGTGCGCCCGCCGACTCCGGAACGCCCCTGCGCCGCCTGTCCCTCGACCTGACCGGCTTGTTGCCGAACCTGGAAGAACAACAGGCCTTTTCGGATGCGAGTTTCGAGGCGACCGTCGACCGCCTGCTGGCCTCCCCTCACTTCGGCGAACGCTGGGGCCGCCACTGGCTCGACCAGGCGCGCTACGCGGATTCTCACGGTTACGCCATCGATGGCGATCGCCAGATGTGGCCCTTCCGCGACTGGGTGATCAAGGCCCTCAACGACGACTTGCCCTTCAACCAGTTCACCGTCGAGCAGCTCGCGGGCGACCTTCTGCCCAACCGCACCAAGGCACAGCACGTGGCCTCCGCCTTCCACCGCAACACCCTCATCAACCAGGAAGGCGGCTCCGATCGCGAGCAGTTCCGCGTCGAGTCCGTCATTGACCGGGTCAACACCACGGGGGCGGTCTGGCTGGGCCTCACCGTCGGTTGCGCGCAGTGTCATACCCACAAGTTCGACCCCATCACGCAGCGCGAGTACTACCAGCTCTTCACCTTCTTCAACAACACCGAGGACGCCAACAGCACCAGCGCCACCGTTGAGGTGGAGGAGTACGAGATCCTGGACAATGCACCTGAGCCACCATCCGCCAAAGAATTCCGTTCCGCGAAGGCCAAGTGGAACCCGGTGCGCTACCAGAATCCTGTCACGAGCTCCGGGAAGCCGCTGCACGTGCAGAAGAGCAACTCGCTCCTGGTCGACAAGGCGGCGGGTATGAACGACTCCTACCATTTGCGAGCGGTGACCTACCTCGACCGCGTGGCCGCCCTGCGCCTCCGCGTGTTGCCGGACAAATCTCTCCCCCGAAACGGACCGGGCACTGCCGCCAACGGCAACTTCGTTCTCACCAAGTTTCGCATCCAGGCACAGGGAAAACCGATCGCGGTAAGTCGCGCCTTCGCCGATCACGAACAGCCAGGCTATCCCATCGCAGGCACTTTGGACCAAGATGGGAAGACCGGTTGGGCCATCAACGTGGGCGGGGGACAGAAGGCCACCATGAACGCGCCGCACGAGGCTGTCTTTGTCTTCATGGAACCGCTCGAGACGAAGGGCGAGCCCCTCGAAATCACGATGGAGCACACCCTCAACGAGAACTACCTGGTGGGCCGCTTCGCGATCGAACTCTCATCCGCAGTTCCGCCCGCACCAGCTGCCAAGCCGGCGGTAATTCCCAAGCCGCGCAAAGGGAAAGTGATGGTCATGAAGGAACTTCCCAAGCACCGACCGACCTTCCTCCTCACCCGCGGCGACTTTACCCGTCCCAACAAGGAGGCGGGCGAAATCACACCGGGTGTCCTCTCGCAGGTGAAACCCGCCCTTGCGCAATCCGCGGGACGCCCCACCCGCCTCGAGCTGGCCCGCTGGCTGGTCCACCCCGAGAATCCGCTTACCCCACGCGTGACCGTCAATCGCATCTGGATGCGCTACTTTGGACGCGGCCTCGTGGAAACGGAGGAGGATTTCGGAACTCAGGGGAGTCCCCCCAGTCACCCCGGACTGCTCGACTACCTGAGCCGCCGCTTTGTGGAGGAGGGCTGGTCGATGAAGAAGCTCCACCGCCTCATCGTTACCAGCAAAACCTACCAGCGCTCCTCGCATGCCCGGCCCGATCTGGTGGAAATCGACCCGCACAACTATCTCTTGGCCCGCCAGAACCGGATCCGGCTCGATGCCGAGGTTGTGCGCGACGCCGCCCTCTGCGCCAGCGGCCTGCTCACCCCGAAAATCGGCGGACCCGGCGTCTACCCGCCGCAGCCCCCAGGCATCTACGCCTTCACTCAGAACAGGAAGAATTGGAAGACGAGCACGGGGGCAGACCGCTACCGGCGCGGCATGTACATCTTCTTCTACCGCAGCGCTCCCTATCCGCTCCTGCAAACCTTCGACGCTCCCGACTTCCAGACCACCTGCACGCGGCGGGTGCGCTCCAATACACCCCTCCAGGCTCTCACGATGGCCAATGATCCCGCCTTCCTGGAACTCGCCCAGGGATTCGCCGAGCGGTTGCTGCGCGAATTGCCCTCCGCCGACATCGCGGCCCGCATCGAGCGCGCCTATCAGCTCGCTCTCTGCCGCGCACCCAGCGAGACGGAACGGAAGCTCCTCGTCGACTATTTCGAAGCGCAGGCCGCCGACTTCGCCGGCGATGCCACCGCCGCGAGCAAATTGGCCACCGATGCCATGAAGGCGGGACCGGAACCTTACACCCGGGGCGCGGCCCTCGTGTGCGTGGCCCGCGCCATCCTCAACACCGACAACTTCATCACGCGCGAATGAGCGACCACCATCAAGAGCACGTGCAACATTGGCTGGCCGAGCGCACGCGCCGTCACTTCTTCCGCGACTGCGGAGTGGGACTGGGGACCATCGCCTTCAATTCCCTGCTCGGGCAGTTGCAGGCCCGTCACCTCCCGGCCATTGATCCCGCCCGGCCCATGGACGCCCGCGTTCCGCCCCTCCCGGCCCGGGCCAAAAACGTCATCTTCCTGCACATGGCCGGTGCGCCCAGCCAGCTCGAACTCTTCGAGGATAAACCAAAGCTGCGCGAGCTCCACGGCAAGACGCCCCCCAAGAGCCTGATGGAGGGAAAACGCTTCGCCTTCCTCAAGGGCAACGAAACGCTCCTCGGCAACTCGCGCCCCTTCGCACGCTACGGGCAGTGTGGGATGTCCCTGAGCGATCAGATTCCGCACCACCGCAAGATCGTGGACGAGGTGATCTGGCTCCGCGGAATGACCACCGATGTCTTTAATCACGGCCCGGCCAAGCTCTTCATGAATACTGGATTCCAAGCCCCGGGACGTCCCAGCATGGGCGCCTGGATCACCTACGGCCTGGGCAACGAGAACGACAGTCTCCCCGGCTTTGTGGTTCTGCAGAGCGGACCGCGGGGACCGCGCGCGGGCAATTCGCTCTGGGCCAGCGGATTCCTCCCCACCTCCTTCCAGGGTGTCCCCTTCCGCGGCAAGGGCGACCCCATCCTCCACCTGCGCAGCCCTGAAGGGATGACCCGCGAGCGCGAGCGCAAGTTCTACGACGCGGTGGGGGCCCTCAATCGTGCCCGCCTGGAGGAAACCGGCGATCCCGAAATCCTCACCCGCCTCAACGCCTACGAGATGGCCTACCGCATGCAGAGCAGCGCACCCGAGCTCATGGATCTGAGCAAGGAGTCGCCGCACACTCTCGACCTCTACGGCGTGAAACCGGGCCAGTCATCCTATGCCGCCAATTGCCTCCTCGCCCGCCGCCTGGTGGAACGCGGGGTGCGCTTCGTGCAGCTCTATCACACGAATTGGGATAGCCACGGCGGCCCAGGCGAGACCCTCACGGATGACTTTGAGAAAGTCTGCAAGTCAGCCGACCAGGCCAGCGCCGCCCTCGTCCTCGATCTCAAGGAACGCGGCATGCTCGACGACACTCTCGTCATCTGGGGCGGCGAATTCGGCCGCACCCCCATGGGCGAAAATCGCAAGACCATCGGACGCGATCACCACATCGACGCCTTCACCATGTGGATGGCCGGAGCCGGACTGAAGAAGGGCTACATCCACGGCCAGACCGACGAACTCGGCTTCGGCGTGGTGAACGGCAAAGTCCACGTCCACGACCTCCACGCCACTCTCTTGCATCTGCTAGGCTTCGATCACGAACAGCTCACCTACCGCTTCCAGGGAAGAGACTTCCGGCTCACCGACGTGCACGGCCGCGTGGTGAAGGAGATTCTGGCGTAGATCTCTCGGACGGGAGGATTGTCACGCCCCAGGTCCCCGCCCGCGGCCCTTGCGAAGGCCCGGCAATCGGGCTTGATTCCAATAGCTCCCCTTCCTCTCAAATGACTCCACCGCCTGATGACTCCTTTGGCTTGTTCGTCAGGGAACCCTCCGGCAAACGCCCCGAATATCCCATCAAGTTTGCCCTCTTCGGTGCATTTGGGGACTGGGGACTTGTCCCTTTCCCGCATCAACAAACAGGTCCACATTATCCCGCACCGTGAACAGGACGATCTACCGTTTTTCTCCATCGACATTGCCCGCGAGGATTTTCCGGAACCGAAGATCGAGGAGGTGTATCCGGAGTCCCTCACTGATGGTGATGTTTCAAGAGGAGAGCTCCGGGGGCATTCCAAGATCCTCTTTAATGCAGTGAGCTTTCTTCGAAGAAAAAAGACGGTTGGAAAGGGGGCACTTCCTCCTCCGCTGGAATTCCTCACCCCACGACAATCCGCCCAGGTGATCAGGAACATGGTGGAGATCAAGGAGTGCCTGCGGAAAAGCTACGCGAGGGAACACAAGGGAAGAGACCCATTTGTCACTGCCCTGGTTTATCCGGCCGGAATCCGGTTTCTGGATGAAGAGAAGCAGCGCCCGATCCTCTCTCCCTTCTTTCCCGATGAAGAAGGGTCCGCAGCGCAGGCACGCTCCTGAAATCAAGGATCCCCTTGCTTCGACTGCCAAGGCGCCTGAAGATCCGCCTCATGCGACTTACCTGCCTGGCTCTCACGCTGGCACTTGCCGCTCCGCTCCCTGCCAATCCAGTCCTCATTCGCGAGACCGGTCCGCTCACGCCAGAGGAGGAACTCGAGGGGTTCAGCGTTCCGGACGACTTTGAGGTGCAACTCTTCGCGGCGGAACCCCTGATCAACAAACCGATCAACCTGGCCTGGGATGGAAAGGGGCGGCTCTGGGTGTCGTCGACGGTGGAGTATCCCTACGCTGCAGGGAAAGACAGATGGATCGATGAGAGAGGATCGAAGGTCCGGGACAGCCACGACGCCATCAAAATCCTGGAAGATGTCGATGGCGACGGGAAGGCCGATAAGGTAATCGAATTCGCAGATGACCTGAACATTCCTACTGGCGTGCTGCCCTGGCACAGGCCGGAACACAAGGACGGCTGTATCGCCTGGAGCATCCCGAATATCTGGTACTTCGCCGATACCACCGGAGACGGCAAAGCCGACCTCCGCGAGATCCTTTTCGGGCCAATGGGTTACGAACGGGACACCCACGGGATGTGTTCCAGCTTCCGGTTCGGGCCCGACGGCTGGGTTTACGCCACTCATGGATTCAACAACACCTCCACGATCACCGCAGGTGACGGCTCCAGCGTAGAGATGCATTCGGGAAATGTCTTCCGCTTCAAACCGGATGGTTCACACATCGAGATCTGGAGCCATGGCCAGGTGAACCCCTTCGGTCTCTGCTTCGACAAAAGGGGCAATCTCTACAGCGCGGACTGCCACAGTTCCCCGATCTACCAGCTCATTCGCGGAGCCTGCTACCCCAGCTTCGGAAAGCCGCACGACGGGATGGGCTTCGGGCCCACCATGATCCAGCACACCCACGGCTCCACCGGGATCTGCGGGATCGTCTTCGTCGATCGCAACCAATGGGGTCGGAAATGGAACTATCGCATGTTCATAGGCAACCCGGTCAACTCGGTGATCAACCACGACGGGATCAAATATGCCGGCACCACCCCCATTGCAGTGGAGCAACCCGATTTCATGACCAGCAAGGACCCCTGGTTCCGGCCGGTGGATCTCTGCCTCGGCGGAGATGGGGCGCTCTACGTAGCCGACTTCTACAACAAGATCATCGGCCATTACGAAGTCCCCCTCGATCATCCCGGGCGTGACCGGGAGCGCGGGCGCATCTGGCGCGTGGTCCACAAGGGAGGAGCCTTCGGCCCCGGTCCCATGACTCTCCCCACACCCAGTGCCAACCCGGTTGACGACCTCCAGTCCAGGGCCCCCTACACCCGGCGGGCTGCCGCGGCCCACCTCCAGCAGAACCCCCGGGCCGGAGCCCTGGACCCACTCCTTGAACTTTACTACCGCGAGCGTCCCGACGACACCCACCTGCGGCACGTGCTCCGGCTTGCAATCCGCGCGCAACTTGGGGTGCCCGCTGCCCTCCAGAGCGAGACGGTGTCCCGGCTCCTGCCCACCGACATCGCCCTCGCAAGTCACAATCAGCCCACTGCCGCGTTTCTCCTCCAGCGCCTGCAACGTGGCCCACGGTTACGACACACCCTTGAGATTCTCAAGCACCTCGCCCGTCATGGGGATTCCGGAGTGGTGGAGGGCGCAATCGCATGGGTGAAAGCGCAGCATGGTCGACCGGTCCCCGTGCGCGCACGCCAATCAAGTGCCCTGCTACAGGGCCTGCAGGAACGCGGCGAGCTGAAACCCCGTGCCTCCCTGGTCAACCTGGGACAGGAAATCGCCCGCTCTCTCCTCGACGGGGAACGAGAGATCCATTGGACGGTAAGCCCTCATCCCACCGATCCCGGGGGGGCTTCACCATGGATCATCCAGCAACGCAGGTGCAGCGACGGAAAAACCGTGGAGGTCATCTCCAGCCTCCCCACTGGAACCCCCGGGGCAGAAACCTTCACCGGGATTCTGCGCACCGTGCCCTTTGAAGCCCCGGTCAGCCTGAGTTTCTGGCTGTGCGGTCACCGCGGGCATCCGAATCAACCTGCTCACGAGAAAAACATCGTGCGACTGGTAGAAACGGGAACAGGCAGGGAATTGCACCGCAGCTACCCTCCGCGCAGCGATAACGCTACCCGGATCGAGTGGGATCTCTCCGACGCAAAGGGCCGCCAGGTGCAGTTGGAGGTGGTGGACGGCGACAACGACGCAGCCTTCGCCTGGCTGGCCGTGACACGCCTCGAACCGGAGGTGGCCAAGGTGGAATCATTTGGACCTGCCGGGATTCACAGTGAACTCCTGCAGGAACTCGCCAGCCTGCTACTGGTCAGCGCCCCCGTCGACCTGCGCGATCGCCTGCGACCCTTCCTTCCTCCTGCTCCGGCACCTGCTCCCGCTCCCGTTTCCAGGGAGGAGCGCACCCGGCTCGACCAGCTCATCGCACAACGCACGACCTCCTTCGCAGGAGTCAGTCCCGACCTGATCCGGGGGGAGGCGCTCTTCAGGACCCACTGTGCCTCCTGCCATCAGGTGGCTGGCGAGGGCGCTCTCCTCGGTCCCCAACTGGACGGTATTGGTGCCCGGGGTCCCGCCCGGCTGTGCGAGGATATCCTGGACCCCAACCGCAACGTGGATGCCCACTTTTATCTGACCACCCTGACGCTCAGGGACGGCACCGGCACGGCCGGTTTTATCCGTGGGCAGTCAGGAGCTGTTCTCCTCCTCGTGGATCCCGCGGGCAAGGAACACCGGCTGCAGAAGGACGCGATTGAGAGCAGGGAAACCATACCCCGCTCCCTCATGCCGCCTACCTTCGAGCACCTGCTCAAGGAGGCCGAATTCAATGATCTCCTGGGCTGGCTTCTCTCTCAGAAGAAGCAGTAACTCAGCACGACCCGGTCCCATCCCGTCGCTCTGCACGCTCTCCTGGTCGACCCCCGCTACCACTTGGCTCCCCTGGGCTTGGCCCCCCTGGCCAGCGTCTTGACCGAGTAGAGTGAGGTGCGGGCCGTGATGAAGAGGGTGTCGTAGTTGTCCCCCCCGAAGCAGACATTGGCGGGATGCTCGGGAGTTTCAATCACCCCGATCTTCCTCCCATCCTTGTCGAAGACATGGATTCCGCCCCGTGAAGTGGTGTAGATGTTCCCCTTGGTGTCGATACACATTCCGTCACAGCGAATGTCGATCTCGAAGAGGGGAGCACCGAGCATGCCCTCCTCGACAACGTCGAAGGCCCGGATCTTGCCGACCTTGCCGGTGTCCGCGATGTAGGCGCGCTTCTCATCGGGCGAAAAGGCGATGCCGTTCGGCATGTCATGGTCCTTGTAGAGGACATCGATGCCTGTTTTGCCAATGCGCCACACCCACTTCCCGCCAATCTCGCCGGGCTTGCCTCTCAATCCGTAACTGGGATCGGTAAACCAGATCTGGCCATTGGAGAGGATGGCGAGATCGTTGGGAGAATTCAGCTTCTTCCCCCCGAAGTTGTCCGCAAGAACAGTGACTTTGCCCTCCGGATTGGCGCGAATCACGTTCCGGCCCGCGTGCTGGCAGGTGAGGAGGTTGCCCTCCAGATCGAGGATGTTGCCATTGGACTGCTGCACCTTGCGGTATTCCTTGAGTCCACCCTTCCTGCTCCACTGCATGAGCACGCTGTTGGGAATGTCACTGAAGACCACCATTTTCCTGGAGGGAATCCAGACTGGTCCCTCGGTAAATTTCATCCCCCCCCCGAGCTTCTCCACCTTGGCATCAGACGACACGATCTTCGCAAGGTCGGCTGAGGACTGACTGGCGATAATGAGAGAAAGAACGAGAACGAGAGGAAGGGCGTGTTTCATGAGAGCATCTTGCAGGGCTCTTCCCGGATGGCAATGCCCTTATGGGCACCGCCAGCGCCCTTCCCACGGATCCTCGTTCTCTCCTGGCCGGGATACGAATCGGCACCGGCCCTGCGGGAATGAAGCCTGGAAGTTCCCGCCCGCTTTTCCGGATGGCGGATCTCTCCTCTCTGCGCTAAGAGGCACCCATGTTCTCGTCCCTGCGTTATCTCTTTCCGCTGATGGTGCTCGCCCTCATTGCGGTCGTCTCCCTGGGCGGGGGCCATGAAACTCCGGTCCGGCTCCGGGCCTACGTGGGCGCACGCATTATTCCGGTGACCGCTCCCGAGATCGTGGACGGAGTCCTCCTGGTCAGGGGCGAGACCATTGCGGCCGTGGGGAAGCGCGGCGAGGTTGTCATCCCGGATGACGCCGAAGTGATCGAGGTGAAAGGCAAGGTCCTCTTTCCGGGCCTGGTCTGCACGCACTCTCACATCGGAAAAGTCCAGGGCGGAGATGGTTCGTCCCCCATCCAGCCTGACGTGCGCGTGCTTGATTCCATTGATGTCCTCGACAGCACCTTCAAGAAGGCCCGCGCCGGAGGCATCACCATGGCCAACATCATGCCTGGTTCAGGACTCCTCCTCTCCGGCCAGACCGCCTACCTCAAGCTGCGGGACGGCAACACCATCGAGGACCTCGCGGTGCGCAATAAGGATGGCTCAATGGCGGGCGGAATCAAGATGGCCAACGGGACCAACTCCATCAAGGAATCCGGTGGAGCCCCGGGAACGCGGGGCAAGTCCGCCGCGCTGGTCCGTGCCCAGTTCCTCAAGGCTCAGCGCTACCGGGAAAAACTGGCCAAGGGGGGCGATGATCCGCCCGAACGTGATCTCGCCATGGAAGCCCTCGTGGAGGTTCTTGAAGGCAAGAGGATGGTCCATCACCACACCCACCGCCACGACGACATCGTTACCGTGCTGCGCCTGAAAAAGGAATTCGGCTTCAAGGTCGTCCTGCACCATGTCTCCGAAGCATGGAAGGTGGCGGACGAAATTGCGGAGGCCAAGGTGCCCTGCTCCATCATCTATCTCGACTCGCCGGGCGGAAAGCTGGAAGCACGCGACCTCGAGTGGAAGAACGGGGCGGAGTTGGAAAAGCGCGGGGTGCTCACCGCCTTCCATACGGATGACCCGATCAACGATTCGCGCTGGTTTCTGCGCAGCGCCGGTCTGGCGGTGCGATCCGGGATGTCCCGGCAGAAGGCGCTTGAGGCGGTCACCATCGCGGGCGCCGAAATAATGGACCAGTCCGGCCAGACCGGGTCACTCACGGTGGGGAAGAAAGCGGATTTCGTGATTCTGAATGGAGATCCTCTCTCGGTTTACACGCGGGTGCTGGAAACCCACGTGGAGGGAAGGAAGGTCTTCGACCTCGACGATCCCAAGGACAAACTCTGGGCCGAAGGCGGGTTTGGTGCCGGTCACAAGCGACGTGCCAGCGGCTGCTGCTTCACCAGATAGGAGGATGATCCAATGAAGATATCCCCATTACTGACGATCCTCCTCCCGCTTACCGTGGCGACGGCCAGCGCCCAGATGGCCGTGCAGGCGGAATTGCTCTACCCCATGACCGGGGATCTCAAACCCATCGAGGACGGGGTGGTGCTCTGCTCAAAGGACGGCAAGATCGAGAAGGTGGGCCCGGCCGGGGCCGTGCCCATTCCAGAGGGCTACCAGGTGCTCAAGGCCAAAGTGGCGACCCCGGGTTTCATCGATGCCCACTCCACCGTCGGCCTCTCGGGCATCCTGAATCTCGACCGCCATGACCAGGAACAACTGGAGAAATCGGCTCCGATCCAGCCCGAACTACGCGCCATCGACGCCTACAACGGGCGCGACCCACTCGTGAAATGGATCCGCCAACTGGGCATCACCACGATCCACACCGGACACGCCCCCGGCGCCCTGGTGGCCGGGCAGACCATGATCCTCAAGACGAATGTCCCTACCATCACCGACCCGGAGAAAAACACCCTGCGGCCTTTCTCCATGGTGGCCAGCACCCTCGGTCCGGACGGTTTCGGAGGAGGAGGGAAGGCCCCCGGAAGCCGCGCCAAGTCTCTCGCCATGCTGCGCGAAACCCTCCTCAAGGCGCAGAGCCACCTGAAGAAGAGAAAGGAGGTTGAGGTCGGCATAATTGGGAAAGTCGATCCCGACCTCAGGCTCGATGCCCTCGCAGACGTCCTTGAAAAAAAAGTCCCCTTCCTCATCACGGCCCGGCGCCATCACGACATCGCGGCCGCCCTGCGGCTCCAGAAGGAGTTCGGATTCCGCCTTGTCCTCGACGGAGCCTCCGAGGCCTACTTCCTGCTTGATGAGATCAAGGAAGCCGAGGTGCCCGTGCTGGTCCACCCCACCATGGCCCGGCCCTACGGCGAGAACGAAAACATGACCTTTACCCTGGCCGCCAAGTTACACGCGGCCGGCATCCCCTTCGCCTTCCAATCAGGACACGAAGGATACGTGCCCAAGACGCGGGTGGTGCATTTCGAAGCCGCCCTCGCGGTCGCCTACGGCCTACCGTGGGAACAAGCGCTTGCGGGGTGCACCTCCGCCGCCGCCGAGTTGCTCGGAATCGCCGACCTGGTCGGCTCACTCCGGGCGGGACTGGACGCCGATCTCGCCCTCTTCGACGGCGATCCGCTTGAGACCACAACCCACTGTATTGGCGTGGTGATTGATGGTACGGTCGTTTCCGAGGCGGTAAAATAGAGTCAATCTGTCCGCTGGAGGGAAAGCTCCCCCGGTTTCGCCATGTAGATAACCGATAGCCAACCATGAACCCGAATCTCCTCTCCGCCCTGGTCTTCACTCTGACCAGCATCTACGTGGAAGGTGCCATCTTCCATGTTCCAGGGGATCACCGGACAATTCAGGATGCGATCGATGCTGCTGCTCCGGGCGACGAGATCATTGTGAGCGAAGGTTCGTATCGGGAGCGAATCCGGCTCAAGCCGCGCATCAGACTCCGGAGCGCGGGCAACGACCGGAAGGGCAAGATCGGACTCGCGCGTGCCGAACGCACCGTGATCGACGGAGGGGGTATTCTCCCCGCAGGAAGAGAGCCTGTCCCGGGAGTGTCAATGGCGCAGGGTTCGATCATCGACGGATTCACCGTGACAAACATCGGACGTTACGATGATGCACGGTGGAGCGAGAATCACGCAACTCGGGGCGCAAACCAACCTCATGAGCATATCGGCGGCTTCGGGGTCCCCGGCATCGGAGCGGATGGTGTGAGCGGAAGGATCATCAACAACATCGTGCACCACAACGGGCATACCGGGATCGCCCTTCGCGGGAACAATCCGGAGAAGGAGCAGCCCTCGCTGGTAGAGAAGAACATCTGCTACCGGAACATGGGAGGCGGGATCGGCATCATGACCCATGCTCGTGCCAGGATTCTCGGCAACATCTGCTTCGAAAACTTCTACGCCGGAATCGGACACAACAACGCCAGTCCGTTAGTCCAGGGAAACGAGTGCTCGGGGAATATCCGCGCCGGGATCGGTATCAGCGAGGGAGCCTCGCCTACCGTTCAGCGCAACAAGTGCCACCACAACCGGCGAGCCGGGATAGGCATTCGAACAGGAGAAGCCACCAAGCCTATCGTGGAGGACAACGACTGCTACGAGAATGGAATGGCGGGAATCGGGACCGACGAGGGCTCGGCACCCGTGATCCGCGCAAACCGCTGCCTGCGGAATGAGATGGCGGGAATCGGGGCACGGCGCGACGCCAAGCCCGTCATTGAGCACAACGAGGTACGGGGGAACAAACTTGCCGGGATCGGTTTCGAGGCATGTGAAAACGGAATTGCGATCGTCCGTGACAACATCGTGTGCGAAAACGGCATGGTCGCGATCGGGGTCCAGACCGGGTGGAAGGTCCAGATCATCAACAACACTCTCTCCCGTCCCGATGGCATGCCCCCGGTCATCATGGTCTTCAAGAACGCGGAAGCCATCATCGACGGGAACACTATCGCGGGGCCCGGCGTGGCCGGCGTCCGCCTTGGAGGAACAGCCGAAATACGAAACAACATCATCCACGGCCGGAAGCTACGCCCCATTGGACCGCCGCAATTCGGGGTCTGGGCTCTCCCGGGGTCGCATCTCAAAATGAGCGGAAACTCGTTCAAAACGTGGCGCCACGCCCTTTACGCAAGTGGCTCCACTGTGACGGCGACGGGCAACACCGCGGAAACGTTCGTGCGGGTGGCTTACGTAGTCGAGCAACCGTCCGCACCCGCAACCGTCACCGGCAACATCGCAATCAGCTCCAACCCGGGGGACACTGCCGTAAAGGTTGACCACGAGCAAGGGGCGGTGAGAGACAATCTAATGAAGCCAACAGCGAAGTAACGGGATTATCATTCTTCGCCTTGCGATCATGCCGAGGCATGCAATTCTTCAGGCTTCATGTTCTCACAACGCTGGTCATCATGACTACCCGCTTTCTCGCCAGCCCCTCATCACCGATCTCACCCCGGACAACCCTCCTCACCAATGAATCTGCTCCTTTCGAGACAACGCCCTGCCGCCGGTCTCTCCACCGGTTCCTGGTGATCACCCTGCAGGCCTGACCCCTTCTTCCCCTTTGGAATTGGTGTATTGCCCGTCGCCCATGAACTGCATTCCCCGTCTTCTCTCCTGCATTCTCTTCCTTGCCCTGCCGGCGGCTGCCAGGACCTTTCCCGAGGCAGAGCAGACCGCACACGAGCAGGGCGGCAAGGCTCTGAAGCAGTCCGTCCAGGGCCTCGCCGAAAAGGATCTGCGCAATTACGTGACCCGCCTCGCCTCCCCGGAATACGAAGGCCGCGGAACAGGAGACAAGGGCGAACGCATGGCGACTGCTTACCTTGCTGCCTTCCTTGAAGGTCTCGGCCTGCACCCGGCAGGAGGGAACGAATCCTACTTTCAGACCTTCGACTTCCCGGCGGGCATGAAACTGGATGGTGAAAACGATCTCACCTTTGACGGGGGAGTCCCTGCCGGTTTTGACAAGACCATCGCCCCGGGGAAGCACTACCAGCCGCTTTCCTTCAGCCGTTCGGGCAGGTTTGGAGCAGAACTGGTCTTCGCAGGATTCGGGATTGTTGCCGGAGATTACGACAGCTTCGAAGAGCTGGAGGTGAAGGACAAATGGGTCGTGGTCCTGCGGGGAAACCCGGAAGCACGTCCCCGGCTCCGCGGCTCCGGTCCGCTCGTGGTCAAGGCCAACCTGGCGAAGGAAAAGGGCGCAACTGGAATCATCTTCGTCAAGGGAACCAACAAAGAGGTTTCGTCCGAACTTTTTTTTCCCAGCCAGGACATTGGTGGAGGCACGATCCTTCCTGCTCTCACCATCACTGACCAGCTGGCCGCCCCCCTCCTCACCGGGAAACCGGGACCTGCTTCCCTGAAGAACCTCTTTGAATCCTACTCCAGGGCGGAGAAGGTGAAAGGATTTGCCCTGAAGCAGAGGATCTCGGCCCGCATCGGAGTGGCCAAGAACCGCGACGAGGGACGCAACGTGGTGGCACGCCTTGTCGTGGGTGAGAAACCTTCAGGGGAAGCCATCATGATCGGAGCCCATATCGATCACCTGGGATACGGTAATCGCGGAGGAACCCGCGCCCGGGGTGAGGAAGCGAACGAGATTCACTTCGGAGCCGACGACAACGCCTCGGGGGTGGCTGCCATGATGGAGTTGGCCCAGCACTTTGCCGCGCAGAAGGCGAGGGGAGCTCTCACGCTCAAGCGCGACCTCCTCTTCGCAGGCTGGTCGGGAGAGGAATTGGGACTGCATGGTTCGAGCCACTACGTCGAGCAGGCCCGGAAGGAGGGAGCACTCTATCCCCGGGTCGCTGCCTACCTCAACCTCGACATGGTGGGTCGGCTCAAGAAGGAGGGCCTCAACGTTCAGGGGACCGAGTCGAGCGGGGCCTGGGAAGGGGTGCTTGACCGGATCGACAAGCCGGAACAGCTCGGGATTCTTCGCTCCACCAGTCCCTACCTGCCCACGGATACCACTCCCCTGTACAAGGCAGGCGTTCCGGTGCTCTCCATCTTCACGGGTCTGCACGAGGATTACCACACCCCCCGGGACACCATCGAGACGCTCAACTTTACCGGCCTCCACAAGGTCACCGGCTATGTGCGGGACCTGACGGTGGAAATTGCGCGACTGAAAGAAGCCCCCGGCTACGTGGAGGTGGAACGAAACCGGAGACGCAATGTTCCACGGGTGCGCCTGGGCATTCAGTTCGAGGCCATCGAGGAGGGCATCAGGGTGACCAGCGTCCAGGAGGGATCCGCCGCCGCGCAATCCGGCCTGCAGAACGACGATATCCTCCGGCAGCTGGATGGGATGAATCTCGGGAACGGGGACGATCTGATCGCCGTTCTCCGCAGGCTTGAACCGGGAAAGGAGTACCCCTTGGCAGTCGGCCGCAAGGGGAAGGACCTCAAACTCCGGATCGTCCCCGAGAAGCGATAGGAGCGGAGGCCGTCCCGGCCAACTCCGGCCCGAACGGCACATTCGAGAACCCCCTGATTCTCAAACCCTGGTCTCCGGCAGCCCAAAAAGGGGCAACAGAAGCAATCCGGTTCCAAGCACGCCCATGATCAGACCAGAAATGGCTCGGCCCAACCCATCCTTCGGTTGACCAATAGCCCTGCTGCGTCTGATGTCTATTAGCACGATAATTGAAGCGACAAGCGCTAACGGTGCGGGGAACAACGCCAGGCTCAGCAACCCCAGATATCCGGCTGCTATCGCCCAGGCCGATCTCCCAACGGGCATCAGGAGTCACCTCCCTCCGTTATCCGCCAATCTCGACTGCACCGGAGGATGCCCCGGCATCGGGGGCGGCACGGCAAGCACTTTGCCTGAAGCAACATTCGGTGAGGTTTGCGGGACCTCACCCGCACTCTGGCAACCCGGAAGCTCACCTGCTTTCCGGGAAGGTTGTTACCTTCTTCAATCCGCTGCCCTCAGTGAGTGCATGGAAAATGAGACATCCCCGGATTCTTCAGCAGTCTTTACACCTGCTGAGCAGTTTTCCGTTCGATCTCCCTGAGCGCTTTGACGAGATCAAGAGAGGTTGCAAACAACAGGCAGTAGGCCAGCAGTTCTGACAGCTCCTCATAAAAGACATGATCGCGAAACCCGAAGAGATCCTCCTCGAAGGCACTGCTCAGCACGACGAGAAGAATGGCCGCCTGGACAAGATGAATACCGAACGATGACCGCAGGTAGAGCCTTCTGTTGCCCAGATAGTATTTCAAATCCTTCAGCATCAGGACCAGAAAGACCAGGGCCACGACGAAAAAGATCGCCCTGCCCTCCTCTGCAAGGAGGAAGATCAACCATGTGGACACCCCCAGTTCATCCACATCCACCTCACGGAACGAAAAAATAAAACAAAGAACCGCCAGGAACAGTGCCAGCACCCTGTGCTTTTCTCTCAGGGCGAATCCCGCGAAAACAAAAACCACGCAACTGACCAGGAGCACCCCTGCCTGGATATTCTCCATCCAGCTGTTTTCTTCGTAAATGAAATCCATCCCCCGACCGATCGCCAGATACCAAAGAACCAGATTCCCGGAGAGAAGCACCGACAACACGATGAGATTCCTGCGATCCAGGAAAACCAATCCCGTTGCGAGCAACACGCAAAACAGTATTGCAATGAGAAAAAAATCCATCAGGAAGCAGAGTTCAGACCTTGCCAGGCGAGCGGGAATGCGGACTCACGGAGAAGCTGGCAGGCTGGGTTTCAGGAGACATTGGGGGATCCGGAAGAAAAGACTCCAGATGGGCCACGGAACGCCATCATCACGTGCATACCAGTATCACGGCTGACGCAAACATCCAAGATAGGATATCCAGCCGCCGGACTAGGGAGCCGGGAGACGTGACTTTCCCCACTCAGCCTTCCGGGACTTCCACTCCTCCAGCCCCGGCGTCATCCATTCTTCCGGATCCACGCCCAGTCCGTCCGCTATACGATTGATGTAATTGAAGTAGCCTGTCACCTGCACCGCGATGGTAAGAGCCTCATCGTCGAAGCCCTCCTTCCGGAGGGAAACCAGATCCGCCTCGCCCGCTTCACCCGGGGAGAGAGTGAGCTTCGCGGCGTAGTCGCAAAGCAATCGGTCGGCAGACGGGAGATCCATTTCGCGATAGTCGAAGACCAACTGCCGCGCCCCTGCCTCATCGCCCGATTCGCGGCCGAACTCGGCCGCGTGCGAGAGCGTTCAGTAGTAGCAGTTGTTGAGGTTGCTCACCACCGCTGCCAGCATCTCGCGGCGGGCCGCCGAGAGCCCGTTGGGCGACTTCATCAGCTTGAGGTAGAACATCATGGAGCCCTCCAGGACGGCGGGTTCCCGGCTCATGATCTTGATGATGTGGGCCACTCCGCCAGCCCGTGTCCGGGCGGATTCGTACATTCTGGCGAGGGCCCCTTCCGCCTCTTCTTCCGGAACCTGCTCAATATAGGCCATGAGGAATCCAACCGCGGATCGTGGCCCGTGGCGATCCTGGAAGGAGCTCTCCGCAATCTGCCTTGGGGGCACGTCATCGGCCGGTCATGCACCCGGTTTTCGGGCAATCGTTTTAATGATCTTGAAGATTGATTCTCCTTGAAGACTTGAGCCGCAGGATTTTAACGGCGAGGACCAGGCAGTTTTCATTGCCCAGATGAGGATCTCCCGCAAACGACGCACCCTGCTGGCAGGCCCTCCCACCGACAATAGCATCTGTGAGCAGATCCAACCTTTGCACCAGCATTTCATCGAACTCGCACTTTCCGGTGACGGTACTCTCATAATGAGCATGACAGTTCCTGATCAGATGATCAGTCTGTCCCGGATGGTGAGACGAAGACTTGGCAGGTTCGCAACAGGCGGTGCGCTCCTCCTCGCATTGCTGATGATGCTCCCCGGCCAGCTCCAGGCCCAGGGGAAGGATCCTGCCCTTGATCTCTACTACCTCGCCACCGCTGCCTACAACCGGAAGCTCTACCCGGCCGCCATCGGCGGATTCCAGGAGTTCCTGCAGAAGCACGCCAATCACGCCAAGGCGGACCAGGCCCGGCAGGGCCTGGCCCTCAGCTTCTACGCGCAGAAGCAGTATGCCCAGGCCATTCCTCACCTCGGCACCCTCCTGACCAGGCCCAATCTTCCCAAGGAGATCAGCCGCGACCGTATCATCCTGCTGCAGGGGCAATGTCTCCTGCGCAGCGGCCAGAAGGACCAGGCCCGCGCCCACTTCATCAAGGAGGAAGGCAAGTTGCAGAATCCCGCCTACAAGGCCTCCGCCCTCGCTGCCATCTGTGACATCTGTTTCGGCAAGCAAGAGTGGGCCTTGGTCGACACCTGGACCGCCAAGCTGGTGCAGGCCAAGCTCACCCCCGACCAGATGGCTCGTGGTCTCTATCAGCAGGGCTTCGCGCATTACCAGCTGAAGAAGTACGAGCAGGCCGCCGGGATCCTCGAAAAGGTCACCCCCCTCACCGCCAACGCAATCTGGAAGACACGGTCCTCCTACCTCCTCGGCGAGTGCTACACCATCGTCAAAAATCACGAGAAGGCCGAGCCTGCCTTCGTAGCAGCCCTCCCCGGCCTGGAGGGCCCCGACAAGACCGAGTGCCACTACCGCCTCGGGGTGACCCGGTTCATCTTGAAGCAGTGGGCCCCGGCCGCAGAGCAGTTCGAGGCCTTCCTGAAGGAGGAACCCGGGACCCGGGCCAAGGATCAGAAGAAGGAGAACCCCTACATCAAGGAATCGCAGCTCTACATCGGGAGGTGCCTGCTGGAACAGGGAGAATTCAAAAAGGCCCAGAACCGGCTCGCGGGGTTGATCAACGTGGACAGCCCGTTGGGAGCCAAGGCCAACCTGTGGTTCGCCCGCGTTTTTTCGCGTCCGGAGAAGCCAAATTACGACCAGGCCGCCGCCGCCCTGGAGCCTGCGGTCAAGAAATACCAGAAATTCGCTCCCATCAACGACGACCTGCGCTTCGATTACGCCAACGCCCTCATGAGCCGCAACAACCCCGACTGGAAGACTTCGGCCCAGGCGCTGGGACAGATCAACGGCGAGGTCTTCGGCCAGTTCGCGGAAGTGCTCGCCCAACGGGCCACCTGCTACCACAAACTCAAGGACTACAACACGAGCCTGACTCTCGCCAACGAGTACCTGGCCAAGTTCAAGGACCATGGGATGGCTGGTGACACCCGTTTCCTGCGGGCTGAGAACATGTTCCTGCTCAACCAGCTTGCTCCCGCGATCAAGGCCTACGAGGAGTTCCAGGTCGTAAACAAGGATCACCCCAATACGCTCGCGGGAGCCTTCCGGGTGGCCCAGATCTACCACCACCAGGAACAATGGGATCAATCGCTGGCCGCTGCCAACCCTCTTTTGGCTAAGAAGCCGGAAGGCCCCCTCTTTGCCCAGCTGGCCTTCCTGGTGGGCAACTGCTACTTCCGCAAGGAGCAGTGGAAGGAATGCCTCGCGCCACTGGAAGCCTTCGTGGCCACCCGGGTGCAGAAGAAAAACCCGAACAGCCAGCAGGTCACGGCCGATCCCAACGTGGACACCGCGCTCATCCAGCTCGCGGTCGCCTGCGACCGCACCGAGGATTCCATCAAGGCCCTCGAGCATCTCGAAACCCTCACCCGCTTCTATCCCACACCCACTCCGCACCTTCCCCTCGCTCTCGCCGAGCAGGGACGCCTTGCCTACGAGAGTGGTGACCTCAAGCTGGCTCGCGCAGCCCTTGAGCGCTTCCTCAGTGAGGCCAAGCTGAACAAGGAGCCATTCAAGAGCGGTGCCCCGCCCCAGCGGTTGCGGGTGAACTACTTTCTCGGCTGGGTCAATGCCACCGAGAAAAAACATGAGCCCGCCGCGCTGCACTTTGGTGTGGTCTCCAAGGACCCGAAGCATGCGCTGGCCGCGGATGCTGCCCTCCAGCAGGGCCTCGCCTACGTCCATCTCGAAGAGTTCGCCCAGGCCGCCGTCCTGTTCCCCGAGATCCTGAAGCGCTACCCGCAGCACGAGAAACTCCAGCGCGTCACCTACTACGCCGGACTCTCGCTCGCCCGCCAGGAGAAGTGGAAGCCGGCCGCCGGCCACCTGAGCAAGGTGGCCGACACCTGGCCGGATTCCGAGTTTGCCGACCAGGCGCTCTACGAATGGGCCTGGTGCGAACGCAAGCAGAAGCGGGAGGCCGAGGCCGTCAAACTCTACGAGCGCTTCCTCGGCAAATACAAAGAGAGCTCCTTCGTGGTAAAGGTGCAGAGCGAGCTTGCCGAACTCAACCTCAAGAGTGGCGCCCAGGACATGGTTATCGAACGTCTCACCAAGGCCCTGGCCTCCGTCAAGGACGACGCCCTCAGGGAAGGCCTGCGCTACCAGCTGGCCAGCGCCCACTACAGCAAGGGGGAGTACGAAAAATCCGCCGGCATGTTTGAGCAGCTTCTCAGCGACTACCCCAAGTCCAAGCTCAAGGCCTCCATGTGCTTCCAGGCCGGGGAGTCCCGCCACAAGCTGAAGGAGACCGTGACCGCCCGCCGGCACTTTGCCGAGGGCATGAAGGTGGGCGGTCTCCGACCCGTCATCGCCGAGTCCATGATGATGCGCCTTGCTGAAATGCAGTCCGCCACCGCCGATCACGCCACCGCGCGCAAGACCTACCAGGACTTCATCGGACGCTTTCCGGAGAGCAAGTGGAAGCGCAACGCCCAGTTCGGCCTGGCCTGGTCCCTTGAGAATTCGGACAAGCCCAACGAGGCCATCCAGCACTACGCCCCTCTCCTCGACCCGAAGGCAACCATTGACCTCTGGACCGTGCGAGCACGCTTCCAGACCGGCGAATGCTACTTCAACATGCAGAAGTACGAACAGGCCGTGAAGGAGTTCCTCAACGTCGAGATCCAATACAAGAAGTACCCCGCCTGGCAGGCCAAGGGAATCCTCGAGATCGGCCGGGTCCTCCTCGCCCAGAACAAGCGCGAGGAGGCCAAGCAGCGCTTCAAGGATGTCATCATCCGCTACCCCAAGGAAAAGGCGGCCATCGTTGCGCGCCAGTACCTCGATCAACTCCGCGTTAACGGATAATAGACTTTCTCCACCACTCCAACCCTGTCCTATCCTCATGACTAACTACACTACAACCCAACCCTGGAAAACGGTCCTCGGCGTGACCTCCCTCTGCCTCCTCGCTTTCACCACCACCCTGCTGGCAGCGGATGCCGGAGCCGATGCGGGCGTCCAGAAAGAAACGATGTTCGGCCTCCTCAAGAAGGGCGGACCGATCATGATCCCGTTGGGCATCGCCTCCATTGTCGCCCTTGCCCTTGCCATCGAACGTTACATCTCCCTGCGCCGGGACAAGATCCTTCCGGACGGATTCCTCAAGGGGTTGGGCCAGGCCTGGGACTCCGATCCTTCCGGTCAGGCCGCCGAAGAGTTCTGCGATCAGAACTCCGGTGCCGCCGGGCACGTCTTCAAGGCCGGCATCCAGTGGCGCGACACGGGCTACCAGGCGGTGGCCAAGGCCATTGAGGACGCCGGCATCCGGGAGGCCGACAAGATGAAGCGCAGCCTGCGCGGTCTCTCCATCATCGCGGCGGTCTCTCCCCTCCTCGGACTTCTCGGAACAGTCTATGGGATGATCGATGCCTTCCAGCGCACTTCCCAAAGCGGTGGAGCGGCCAAGACCGCTGATCTCGCCACTGGGATTTACGAGGCCCTGGTGACCACCGCGGCCGGGCTCACCATCGCCATTCCCGCCTTGCTCCTCTACCAGTTTCTCCAGTCCCGGGCGGATGGCCTGATCGATCATATCGACGAGGTGGGCACCGAGTTCATTGTCAACCACGCCCGCAAGAGCCCCGTTGGAGCCGCGTAATCAAGGGCGACACACGGAAGCTTAACACCTGAACCCATGAGAATTCGCAGCCGGGACAACGACCAGGGCGAGATCATCAACATCTCGAGCATGATCGACGTCATGTTCATCCTCATCATCTTCTTCCTGGTCACCACCACCTTCAAGGAGGAGGAAGTCGATCACCTGATCAAGTTGCCGGTGGAATCGCGCAACCAGTCCCTTACCCAGACCGCGGGCAACCTGATCAAGGTCAATATAAGGGACAGCGGGGCCTACGTGGTGATGGGCCAGCAGGTTACCGAGGAAGGCCTCACCAAGTGGATGGACGAGGAGGTCGAGAAGAAGCCCGACCTCAAGGTTCTGGTCCGCTGCGACAAGGAATCCAAGCACCTCTACCTCGCCAACGTGATGTCGATCTGCCGCCACGTGGGTGTGTCCGAGGCCAACATCGCAGTCCGCACCGAGAAATAGACTGACCGGAATATGAACCAACTCATGCCCATCCCCACCGAGGACAATCGCGATCCTGATCGCAGGATCCTCGGGGTGACGCGGAAGCAGCGCTTCCGCGCCTATTTCTGGACCGGGATCATCCTGGTGGTGGGATTTCTCATCTGGGCTCTTTTCTACCTGCGCCCCGACCGCTGGTACACCTACACCGACCAGGTCTCCTTCGAGCAGGTCGCCCGCGACGTGGAACCGGGCTACGTCCTCTGGGAAAAGGCCGAGCCAGTCGGCAGCGGATTGGCCCCCGGCGACGACATCGCCACGCCGGTCGTCTCCTCCAACGGGGCCCGCATGATCTACAGCGCCGGCGAGAAGGATGGAAACGCCAATCTCTTCCTGCGGGAGTGGGACGGCACCGACTGGAAGGAGCCACGCCCCATGCGGGCTCTCAACAGCTCCTTCCACGAACTGGCTCCGTCCCTCAGTGGCAATGGGGAGCTCCTCTACTTTACCAGCGACAGGCCCGGGGGACAAGGCGGCTTCGACATCTGGGTCTCCAAGTGGGACGGCGCCGAATACGCATGGCCGCTCCCCCTCACGCCCCGGGTTAACACGCCCTTCGACGAAATTGACCCGGACTTCGCTCCCGACAATCTCACGCTCTACTTTGCGTCCAACCGCCCCCGCCGCGCGACCGACACCTCCGAGAAAGTGGCCGCCATCCTCGAGAACGTCGAGGACCGCAAGGGAAACTTTGATCTCTACTCTGCTGATACAGCCGGCGGGATCCCCCCGACGGTAAAAGGTCTCCTCAAACTGCTGACTGAACAGAAAGCGCTCGCTGATTCACTGCAGGGATCCGAAAGCCCCCCCGAGGAAGAAACCGCGACACAGGCACAGGCAAATGCCGCCCAGGCAGCCCAACTGCTCAGGAAGGCCGCCCAACTACTTGGGGACGCCGAACTGCCGGATCCGATCGAGCGGTCGAAAGAGGTGCTGAGTGCAGCGATCAATGAGATGAAAAAGGTCGAAGAAGCTCTGAGTGAGGATCCAGACAGGGCCCGGGAGCAGCTCATCATTCGGAAACAAGCCAACGTCATGAACACGGGCGCCCCGGATGGCATCATCGTGGAGCGTCAGTTGAGCATGCTCTACTCCCTGCGTGAAAGCGCCCTCGCCGATCCGGAGATCATGTCCAAGCTTGGGGGCACTCCACAGACCGAAGCCGCGGTCGACAAGGGCCTCGCCTACCTCGCCAGCACCCAGGAGGAGGATGGGCGCTGGGACATCACCAAGTCCGGGGGACAGGGGAACCACGACCAGGCCGCCACCGCCTTTGCCCTCCTCGCCTTCTACGGCCGGGGAGAAGTGCACGACGAGGAGTGCAAGTACCAGGAGAATGTGAAGCGGGGGATCGAGTGGCTGGTCGGACAGCAGAACGGGGCCACCGGCGACCTCCGTGGTGCCAGGCCCCAGCGCAATGCCATGTACGATCACGGCATTGCCTCCCTTGCAGTGGTGGAAGCCTACGGGGTCACCAAGGACACCACCCTGCGCCCCAAGGCCCAGGCGGCAGTCGATTTCATTGCAGAAACCCAGCACGAGCAGGGGGGCTGGCGTTACGGCCCCAATGAGAAAGGCGACCTCTCGGTCACCGGCTGGTTCATCATGGCCCTCGCCAGCGCCAAGATGTCGGGCCTCGAGGTCCCGGACAAGACCATGAAAGGAGCCGCGAAGTTCCTCGCCAGCGTGAGTCACGGCAAGAACAAGGGGGCCTACGGCTACACCGGTCCGGGCGGTGGGACCCCGGCCATGAACGCGGCCGGCTTCTTCTGCTCCCAGTTGCTGGGTCATTCCTCCAATACCGCCAAGGCCTATGAATCCTCCGTCATCGTCGACCGCCAGGCCTTCCAGTTGAACGACATCTACTACGCCTACTACGGTAGCGTGGCATCCTACCAGCACCAGGGTCCGGCCTGGCGCAAGTGGATGGGAGCAATGCAGCCGGCCTTCGTGAAGGCGCAGAACTCTGACGGCTCCTGGAACACGGGAGGAGGCCACGGCGGGGCCATGGGCAAGGTCATCGTGACCGCCCTGGTGACCCTCTCCCTGGAGGCCCACTATCGTTACACCCCCCTCTACGGCCTGGGCTGGGAACCCGACCCCAAGGGTCCCACCGGAAACAGCAGGGATCTCGCCGATCTCGCCGAGACCCCCCTCTTCCGCCACGCCAAGTTCCTTGAGGATT
>Ga0310120_10000586_pt1 | contig 28747 bp, 26 predicted proteins | sample CB27_AW_983_MG_FD_203506 | JGI IMG/M metagenome (GOLD analysis project Ga0310120, IMG submission 203506) | Marine microbial communities from Western Arctic Ocean, Canada - CB27_AW_983 | ecosystem: Environmental > Aquatic > Marine > Oceanic | place: Canada: Western Arctic Ocean | collected...
ACGCCGGCTACGTGAAGGTTCAGCCGGTAACGACGCGGACCTCGCTGGAAGGGGTGTTTGCGTGCGGAGACGTCTCGGACCCGACCTACCGCCAGGCCGTTACGGCGGCGGGAACGGGTTGCATGGCTTCCATCGACGCAGAGCGCTGGCTGGCAGAAGAGGGCTTCGAGTGAAACGCGACTCGGCTAGACAAATCTCCGGGGCAACCGGGGCAACCGAGTGCGAGAAAGGGCAAGGCTGAAGACGAATGCCGTTGACTCGGGAGATGTTGGAGCGTCTAACGGACCGGTCAAGTGATATTGTGGTGGCGACCGATCGCAAGGGCCGCGTGGTTTACTATAACGACGGCGCCTCCAAGGTATTGGGACACGATCCGAAGGAAGTTCTGGGTCAGTTCGTCGGAGCATTCTATCCAAGCGTCGATGAAGCCCGGCGCGTCGCTCAGGCGATGCGCGATCCCGATCAGTTCGCCCCGGGTGTTGTCGAGAGTTATCAGACCTGCTTCTTGTCGGCGTCGGGAGAGGAAATCCCAGTCGCGATTTCGGGAACCCTGCTCTACGACGAAGAAGGCGTCGAGAACGGGACCATCGGTTATGCCCGGGACCTGCGCGAGATTCTTCACAAGGATCAACTCGCCACCCTGGGCGAAGTGGCCATCGGCCTGTCCCATGAGATCAACAACCCCCTAGCGGTGATTCTCAATCAGATGGAGATGCTCGAGGGCGAAGTCTACGTCTTGGCGCAGGAGGGTGATTGTTCGGTGGAAGTGGAGCGCGTTGACGCAATTCGCCGGGAAGTGGCGCGAATCAGCGAGATTCTAAGGCGGCTGGGCGAAATGGTTCAGCAGGACAGCTACGAGACCATCAACTATGCGGGGCCGGCTCGAATGATCGACCTGCGTGGGGGAGAGGTCCGAAGCCTGGAGCGCGACGAACGTTTGAAGGGCTTGCGAATCCTGATCGTCGACGACGACCGGGGGATTTGCAATTCCCTCAAGGAAATCCTCACAGCCGATGGCTGCGAGGTGGCGACCGCCCACGATGGAATCGAGGCGCTCGAATGCATGGGGAAGAACGAATTCGATCTGGCGCTCTCGGATGTCGTCATGCCCAACATGGATGGCCACGATCTCTATCTCAGCCTACGCGAACGCTACCCGGACCTGCCGGTGCTGATGATGACTGCTTTCCACTACGACAAGGACCACATCATCAAGCGAAGCCGGATAAAGGGTCTCGAAGGCGTGATTTTCAAGAAACCCGTCGACCCCATCCGTTTGCGCGAAGTGATTGTCGAGACGGTTCGCGGCCGGCAACCCTAGCCGTCCCCAGAGCCCCCTACGCTCGGCTCTGATTCGCTGCTCGGGTGAGGTGTCTGGGCAAGGCAGATCCCCATGACCACCCGAACGCCGGCCCTGCGCAGGGCTTGACCGGCGGAGGCAATGGTCGCGCCGGTGGTGGTCACATCGTCCACAAGCCAGACCCTTTGGGCGACGGGTTCGCGTCGCCGACGGCAGGCAAAGGCGCTGGAGACATTCTGTTGGCGGAATCGAGCGTCGAGTCCGGCCTGGGGACGGGTATCGAGGACACGCACGAGCCAGTGCGTCTCCAGGGGGCTGCCGTGCAGGAGAGCAATCTCCCGGGCCACTAGGGCCGCGGGATTGAATCCGCGTCGCCGAAAGCGCCGGGGGTGGAGAGGCACTGGGACGATTCGATCCGTAGGCAGGATCGGGGCTCGCCGTCCCGCCGCCCGGGCCAGCAGGCGCGCGACTCCCAAGGCTCCGGGGTCGAGTCCTGTCAGGCCGCGCGCCGGATACTTGAAGCGGTGAACCCAGGTTCGCCCTTCGCCCCGCATGGCGATTGCGGCGACGATCGGCCCGAGTCCCGCGTCGGGCGGCTCGGGAAAGGGAACGGGAGCCAACCAGGGGAGCGCCGCTTGGCAGCGTGGGCAAAGAACTTCTCCAGAGCCCGAAGCTCCGCAGCCGGCGCAATGGCAGGGCAGGAAAAAATCAAACAGGTCGTTCGAATTCAGCGGGAAGGGCTCCGCGGGACCGGGCCGGATCGTCTGGGGCTTGTACTGGGTTGAAGCTTAGGCTGGTGCTTGGCTTAGCGCTCTTCTGAAGAGCGCTTGTGGAAGAGCGCTTGTGGAGAGCGCTTGTGGAAGAGCGCTTGTGGAAGAGCGCTTGTAGAAAGAGCACTTGTAAATGAGCACTTGTAGAATGAGCGCTTGTAAAATGAGCACTTGTAGAATGAGCGCTTGTAAATGAGCGCTCGTAAAGAGAATGAGCGCGGACCCTCAGCCGGCCGATGCTTCCGCTGGATCGCTGAGATCGATCAGGGGCGCGTCGCTCCAGAGCCGCTCAAGGGCAAACTCTTTACGGGTCTCGGGTTCAAAGATATGAACCACGGCTTCGTTGGCATCGATGAGCACCCAGCGTCCCTCGCCTAGTCCCTCGACCCCCAGTGGTTCCTGGCCGGCGCGGCGAAGGGACTGGATGATCGATTCGGCGATGGATCGGACGTGTCTGCTGGAGCGTCCCGAGGTGATCAAGAAGGTATCCGCGAAGGCACTGACCCCACGCATATCCAGGGCCACCAGGGCTTCGGCCTTCAAGTCCAGCGCCGCTTCGACGATGAGGCCGGTCTTGGCTAGCTCGGCGGTTTTGGGGGGTTGCAGCTTACTCAATGGATCGCTCCTTTTGACCCTCTCCGGGGACCGGGAAACGCGTTAGCGGTCTCCCGGTGCGACGCCGGGGGAAGAGTCGTTGTAGCACTGGCTGGCCACGATGGCAGCGTGGGCCGCTGGGGGGACCATGTGGTCGACGGGGGCCCCTTGGGCGAGGCGCTCGCGTACAGCGGTGGCCGAGACGTCCAGGGCGGTGATTTCGAGCTGGCGGATCCAGGTTCCCGCGCTGTGGTGGCGCCCCGAGAGACCGTCGGGTGCGATTTCGAAATCGGCCCGGGCACACTCGGGCAGCCACTCGGCGAGTTGGCCTCCCACCACCGGAGGCCGAGAGGTGACTGCAAAGTGGCAGGCGGCAAAAAGGGCTCGCGGGGATCGCCAGCTCCCCATTTCGCAGAATGCATCTCGGCCGACCACGAAGACCAGTTCTTCGTCGCCAAAGCGCTGGCTCAGAGCCTCAAGGGTATCGACTAGGTAGGAGGGACCGGGGCGGTCCACCTCAATGGCGTCGACGCAGAAACGGGCATTGCCCTGGATGGCAAGTTCGACCCAAGCCAGCCGCTGGCGCGCGGGTGCGATGATTCCCTCATCGCCCTCCTTGTGCGGCGGTCGCGCACTGGGGACGAAGACCATGCGGGCGAGTTCAAGAGCATCAACCACTTCTTCCGCGGCGCGTAGGTGCCCGGAGTGGATGGGATTGAAGGTGCCTCCATAGATGCCGATCATCGTTCCCGCCGATCGTCTCCTAGCCCCGAGTTCAGTCGTCGAGGACCACGAGGTCGTCGCGATGGATGACCTCGGAACCGTTGGAATACCCTAGCACTCGAAAAATTTCCTTTGCTGCGATGCCTTTGATTCGCTGGATATCTCCCGACGTGTAGGCGGAAAGTCCCCGGGCCAGGGGGCGAGCCTGGGCGTCAACACAGACCACGGCGTCACCGACTCCGAAATCGCCCTCCACGGCCAGGATGCCGACGGGAAGGAGGCTGCGACCGTCGTTGAGCAGCGCGTTGGCGGCACCGGGATCCAGGGTGAGGGTGCCTCGGGTTTGGGTCGTGAAGGCGAGCCAGTGTTTGCGGCTGGCCATTCGTTCCCCGGCCAGGAAGAGCGTGCCCACGGACTCGCCGGCCGCGATGCGGCCAATGGCGTCGGACTGGCGGCCATTGCAGACCACCGTGGCGGCGCCGGAGAGCGCGGCCATGCGCGCCGCCTCGAGCTTGGTCGTCATGCCGCCGCGTCCGAAGCGGCTGCCGGGCCCTTTTGCGGCGGCCTCGATCTCGGGTGTGATCTGTTCGACTACGTCGAGCAGATCGGGCCGAGGCCCAGAGGCCGCGGGGGGTTCGGCGTAGAGGCCGTCGACATCGGTCACGATGATGAGCAGATCGGCACTGATTAGATTGACGATGGTGGCGGAGAGGCTGTCGTTGTCCCCGAAGCGGATTTCGTCGGTGGACACAGTATCGTTCTCGTTCACGATGGGAACCGTGCCCATCTGAAGCAAGGCCAATAGAGTGTGGCGTGCATTGAGAAAGCGCTCTCGATCTTGAAGCCCACCCCGAGTCAGCAGAATCTGGCCGATTTGTCTCCCGTGCCGTGCGAAACGCCGTTGATACATACCCACTAGGCCGATCTGTCCCACCGCTGCCGCCGCTTGTTTTTCGGGAATCGAGTGGTCGCGATGGGTCCAACCCAGGCGATGACTGCCCGCCGCGATGGCCCCAGACGAAACGAGAACGACTTCCCGGCCCTGATCCACGAGTTCACTGATCGAGCGGGACAGTTCGCTGAATTTTCGAGGGCGAAGCTTGCCCTCTTGAGTGAGGGTGCTGCTGCCGACCTTGATGACGATCCGCCGCGCTTGGCGCTGGCACTCTCTTGCGGGGTTTGGCTCCATCAGTCCAGTCTTTCCGATTCATCCAGGACACGGGTTTCGGCGACATTTTCCGATTCGACGGCTTCTTCCACGGACTGGAGCATAGTGCGGAGTAGGGTCTCGGTGCCCTCGCCGGTGGCGCCCGAGAGCAGAGCGGGGTGAAGGCCGTTCTCGCCAAGCACGTTCTCCAATTCGGCCCGGGCCGAAGCGTCGTGGATCAAATCGACCTTGTTGAGAATCAGAATCTCACGGCGTTCGCTCAATTCGGGCCGATAGCGATTGAGTTCCCGGCGGATGGACCGGTAGTCCTCGACTAGGTTCCGGCCCTCGGTGAGCCACGCACCGGCGTCGAGGAGGTGGACGAGCACCCGGGTGCGCTCGACGTGGCGGAGAAATTGATGCCCCAGCCCGGCGCCGTCGCTCGCCCCTTCGATCAACCCTGGGATATCGGCGACGACAATTCGGGCATCCCCGACCTCGACGACGCCCAAGGAGGGGCTCAGCGTCGTAAAGGGGTAGGAGGCGACTTTGGGTCGGGCCCCGGAGATGCGACGGAGCAGGGTGGACTTGCCGGCATTCGGAAAACCCACCAGGCCCACGTCGGCGAGCAACTTGAGCGACAGCCGGAGCTGGCGAATTTCGCCGGGCTTTCCTCTGAGGGCGAAGTCCGGGGTCTGACGGGTGGCATTCCGGAAACGCGCGTTGCCGAAGCCTCCGTTGCCTCCGCGGGCCACCACGAAGCGCTGGCCATCCTGGGTGAGGTCGACGACCGGCCCGTCCTCTTCGTCGGCAATCGATTCGTTACTGGGATCGCTGGCATAGACCAGAGTTCCCACGGGCAGGCGAATCTCCGTGTGCGCCCCGCTGGCACCGGTTTTGCGCGAGGTTCCACCATTGGCACCATTCTGGGCGCGGACCTCCGAACGGCGTTGAAGGTCGGTCAGGGTGTTGAGGTTGCGGTCGGCGACGAGCACCACGTTGCCCCCTCGGCCGCCGTCGCCCCCATTCGGGCCCCCCATGCTGACAAATTTCTCTCGCCGATAACCCACGGTCCCGTTGCCTCCCGCCCCGGAAGTGACGGTAATGGCGGCCTCGTCGACGAAGGGCTGGGGGTTCTTCACGGGTGGCTCTCCTCGGGGGGAGCGGGACAGCTTCGGCGGAAGGGCTGCCGGAAGGGCCGCTCAGCCGCCTCCGGGAGAGAAACCCGGGCGACGAGAATTCAGCGGAGACGGAAGAAGCAAAGAAGGCACTCGAAGCGACCGAGAAACCTCTGGGAAACGAAACGCGTTCGGCCGGGCCAGTGGTGGAGGGCTCTGATAGAGCGCTGATAGAAGGCGGCTGGCTGATAGACCCCGGCCGACAGAGTGCTTATCGACAAAGCGCTTATCGACAGAGTGCTTATCGACAGAGTGCTTATAGACAGAGTGCTTATCGACAAAGTACTTATCGACAGAGTACTTATCGACAGAGTACTTATCAACAAAGCGCTTATGAACAAAGCGCTTATGAACAGAGCGCTTATCGACAAAGCGCTCGTGGAGAGAAGGAACGGGTTTACTCCGCCGCGTCGATATGCGCCAGCCTGCGACCCCGGGACTTGCCATAGCGCACCACGCCGTGGGCCAGTGCAAAGAGGGTGTAATCGCGCCCACAGCCCACGTTTTCGCCCGGGTGGATCTGGGTCCCTACTTGCCGCACGAGAATCGAGCCCGCGGTGACCTTCTGGCCGCCGAAAACCTTGACCCCTCGCCGCTGGCCGTTGCTGTCGCGCCCATTACGCGAACTGCCCTGTCCTTTTTTATGCGCCATCTCAAAATTCCCTATTACGTGCGGAGTGGCGCAAGCGCCAGTGGGCCGCGGTTAGTCGTCGATCGAGTTGACCTGGACCTCGGTGTAGGACTGGCGATGCCCCTGAAGACGGCGGTAACCCTTGCGCCGCTTCATTTTGAAGACGCGAATCTTCGGGTGCCGACCCTGGGCGGTAATCGTGCCCGATACGCGAGCGCCTTCGACCACGGGCGTTCCGATCTTGACGGATTCTCCACCCCCGACCAGGAGGACCTGGTCGAACTCAATGGAGCTTCCTATCTCGCCCGCCAACTGCTCGACGCGGACGCGTGCGCCCGGTTCGACCCGGATTTGCTTCCCACCTGTTTTGACTACGGCGTACATGATCTTCCTCGTTTTCCGGGTTGCCTCAAGAGCGCGGTAGTATCCGCGATTCCGCTTCATCGTCAAGCGTTTGGCTGTCTTCGTGGGGGTTGGGGGTCTGATCACCCGCGGGACCCGCTTCGGGTTCACCCGATGCCGGCGCGGCTTGGGCCTCGGAGCCAGGCGCTTCGGAGCCAGGCGCTTCAGAACCAGGCGCCTGGGAGCCAGGCGCTTCGGAGCCAGGCGCCTCGGAGCCAGGCTCCTCGAAAACAGGCGCTTCGGCGGGTGAAGCGGTTGTTGAAGCGGTTATTGAAGCAGAAGTCGAGGCTGCAGCAATGTTTCCCAAGGCCTCGGGGCTATCCCCAAGACTATCCCCAAGGGTATCGCCTGGAGACTCCTCGCCGGTGATCGGGCTTGGTGGCAATTTCTCCAACGGCGCGGGGGTGAGGTTGGGCGTGAGGTCCTGGGTTTCCTTTGTCACGGCCTCGGCCGGTTCGGCGTCGCCGAGCTCCCTGGGCTCGGATTGGCTTCGCGAGCGTTTTTCACCCCGCCGCGATCCGCGGTCTCTCCGACGGCCATCGCGCCCGCCTCCGCCCTTCTTGCTCTGGGCCTCTTCCTCCGCGGCTATTTCAGCCTGGTCTCGGAGCCAGCGCAGGGGAATCGAAACCGGAGGGGCTTGATCCAGGGCCTCCACTTCGAACTGCTCCTGGTGGATGCCGGGCCGGGCGCGAATCTCGATCTGTTGTCCAAGCACATCGGAAAGCTTGGCCAACGCTTTCGCTTCGTGACCGAGCAACTGCTCGGCCACTCGGGGCGCCACGGTAATCGCAATCCGGCGCCCGTTGAAATGCGTGAGGGAGTTGCGGATCTCGCGTAGCAAGTTGTACGTGACGGTTTCGTCCGAGAGCAGATAGCCCCGCCCCTCGCAGTGCACGCAGGGCTCGCAGAGGGTCTGGACGAGATTTTCGCGGGTTCGTTTCCGCGTCATCTCCACGAGTCCCAGCTCGGAAATCTTAAGGATATTGGTCCTCGCCTTGTCGTGGCGCAGCGCGTCTCGCAGAGCCCGGTAGGTCTTCTCGCGGTGATCTGCCGATTCCATGTCGATGAGGTCGATGATGATCAGCCCACCGATATTTCGGAAGCGAAGTTGGTTGACCACTTCCTTGACGGCTTCGAGGTTGGTTTTGTAGACCGTTTCCTCGAGATCGCGTTTACCCACAAAGCGGCCGGTGTTGACGTCAATGGCCGTGAGGGCTTCGCACTGATCCACGATCAACGAACCCCCGGACTTGAGCCAGACCTTGCGCTCGAGGTTCGCGTGGATCTGGGCCTCCAGCCCCATCCTTTGGAAAAGCGGCTCGAGCCCTTCGTGGCGCTCCACTTGGGGCTTGGGATCCGCGACGAAGTCTTCGATGAATTTTTTCAGGGTTTCGAAGGCTTCGGGCTGATCGACCACGATTCGCTTGGTCTCAGGACTCGCGGCATCGCGCACTATGCGCAGGGGCAGATCGGGTTCCGCGTGAAGAACGCAGGGCGCGACTTTTTCCGCATGGGCCAGCTGAATAGCCTGCCAGACGGTGCTCAGGTAGCGGATATCGGCCTCGAGGTCGGCTTCCCGTATCCCGTCCCCGGCGGTGCGAATGATAAAGCCGAGATTTTCGGGCCGTATCCGGTCGACGATCTCGCGCAGGCGCTTGCGCTCCTTGTCGGAATCGATCCGGCGTGAAACACCGACGCGGGGTGACCAGGGGGTCAGCACCAGGTGTCGTCCGGGAATCGAAATGTTCGAAGTAATCCGGGCGCCCTTGGTCCCAATGGGAGCCTTGGCGATCTGAACGACGATCTCCTGGCCTTCGGAAAGCACGGTATCGATGCGGGGCGGAGGGCTGCGCCGGCCACCTCGACCCCGGGGCCCGCCTCGCCGTCCTGCGGATTCCTGTTCGCCGCCGATGTTGTCGAAGTAGTCGCCGACGTAAAGGAAGGCGGCCTTTTCCAGGCCGATGTCGACGAAGGCGGCTTGCATTCCGGGCAGCACTCGGCTGACCCGTCCCTTGACGACGTTGCCGACCACGCTCTTGCTGCGTGCTCGCTCGATATGCAGTTCGGTGAACTGGCCTTGTTCCAGCAACGCGACCCGGGTTTCCCCGGAGTCCACGTTGACTACGATTTCATTCTCCATGAGTTGAATTGCTCTCTACAGAGCAGCCGTGCAGACGGACTTTCGGGACCCACAGGGTCCGTGAAAGATCGCTCTCAGCTTCTCCGGCCAGGTTCTCTGGCATTGGCGAGCGATCTCAAGACGCTTCGGAAGCAGAACCGCGGCTTAGCGCGCCGGGGCGGGGTGAGGTCTGGGTCGCGTGCCGCTTTGGGAGCGGCTCGCGTGAATCAGCTTGTTTTCCAATGTCCTGAAATCTTTAATCAAAATGAGTGCTCGCGCAGTTGTCTGTGAAATGTTCCTAGCTTGAAACGGTTGAAATGGCCTACAACTTCCGTGAAATCCCAGTTTGGCGACACCCCCGCCGCCATTCATTTCTCGGAACCGCCCCGCGTTCGGATTCCACCGCAACCTTCGATACCCTCATGCATGTCGCATGGGAATCGGGGTGGCAAGTGTTCTGCCGATTCGAGCAGCGGCTTTGAGTTCGATTCCGCGTCCCCACTCCTCCCGCCTAGAGACGTGAGGTTTTGAGACGCGGGTCGGACAATTCGGCCAGTTCCTCCGTGTAAAGTGAGGACGCAACGATTATGGATCTATCGCGCCGCGTCAATACGGACCCCCGCCGGGCCCTGCCTTCTGTTCATCGGCTGATCGAAGCCATGGCCTCAGGGCATCCCGAGATCCCCCGCTGGGCAGCCTCGGAGGCGGCGCAGCGGCTCGTCGCGGCGGCTCGTCTGACACTGGATGCCCGGCCACCGGGTTCGGATGGCTCAGAGGGCATCCCCCTGGGGGAAGGCGCGTGGCTCGTGGATGTGGCAACCCTGGCCAAGGAATTGTCCGGACCGCGGCCCCAGCGGGTGATTAACGCCACGGGAATCGTGCTCCACACGAATCTGGGTCGTGCCCCCATGGCGCCTGGCGCTGCCGAGGCGGCCGCCCGGGCCGCCGGTGGTTACACCGATCTCGAACTTGATCTCCAGCGCGGCGAGCGTGGCGACCGATTGGCGGGGGCTGCCCTTCGCCTGACGCTTTTGACTGGCGCCGAGGCGGGCTATGTCTGCAACAACAACGCCGCCGCACTGGTTTTGGCCCTCAACACCCTGGCCAAGGGTCGCCAGGTGGTGGTTTCCCGGGGCGAACTGGTTGAAATCGGAGGCTCCTTCCGGATTCCGGAGATCATGGAGCGCGCGGGGGTCGAACTGGTGGAGGTCGGCTCGACCAATCGCACCCATTTGCGCGACTACGCCCAGGCGATTGGCCCCGAAACGGCGATGTTGTTGAAGGTTCACCGCAGTAATTTCGAGCTTCGGGGCTTCGTCAAGGAAGTGGGGTTGGGAGAACTCGTCGAACTCGGCGCCGCCCACGGAATTCCGGTGGTGGAGGATTTGGGAAGCGGAACCCTTGTGGATCTGGGGCGTCACGGATTTCCCGCCGAGGCATTCGTGCCCGGACGGCTCGCCGAAGGGCCCGACTTGGTCTGCTTTTCAGGCGACAAGCTCCTGGGGGGGCCCCAAGCCGGGATCGTTGTCGGTCGGTCGGCGCCAGTGGCGGCGCTGAGAGAGAATCCCCTGGCCCGGGCCCTGCGCCTGGACAAAATGAGCCTGGCCGCCCTCGACTGGACACTCGGTGCCTATTTGGAGGGCCGCGCCGAGGCCGAGGTACCCGTTTTGAAGCAGATTCTCCTCTCGCCGGACGTGCACGAAGCGCGAACTCGGACTTTTGCGCACCAAATTCTCGAGGGCGGTGTGGCTCGGGGTTTGAAGGTGGATCTCGAGGTGATTCGCGATCGGGTTCCCGTGGGTGGCGGATCTCTCCCGGGTTTCAAGTTGGACAGCTGGGCGATCGCGCTTCGGGGCGGGGACGGGGCGGAGACCTTGGCGGCTCGCTTGCGTGCCAGCCGAGCTCCGGTTCTTGCGCGGGTTCGGGACGGATCGCTCCGGATCGATCTTCGGGCGGTGGACGAAGCCGAGGCCCCCCGACTCCTCGCGGGTATATACGACGCACTCCATTGAAGCCCCTCACGCGGTCCTGTACTTTTCGGATTCGCGCGCGTCGCGCGAAAGAGTTCTCGGGCCGCATAGGGGGCGCTTGGATTGATAAGAGTCCAGCCCAAATTGACTTCGCCATTCCAGGCCGGCTCTCCGCCGACACGGGCGCCACGACTTATCGCCCTTGGTGGCGGTAAGGGGGGTGTCGGTAAGACATTTGTGACCACGAACGTCGCCGTCACCCTCGCACGGATGGGGCATCGGGTAGTGGCGATGGATGCCGATTTGGACGGCGCGAATCTCCATACCTGCCTGGGGGTCGCCAACCCCGAAGTCAGCCTGGCGGATTTCGTGGCGGGGCGTGTGAATGAACCCGCCAAGCTTCTGATTCAGACGCGCGAATCGAATCTTCAGCTGATCGCGGGTACGCACTCCAATCTGCATCAGCCCCAGCCCGACAAGACCCGGCGGGTTGAGTTGTTGCGCGGCCTCCGCCGTCTAGACGCAGACTACGTTCTGATCGATCTGGGCGCGGGAAGTCAGCCCGCGGCGCTCGATTACTTCTTGGTCGCGGATGAGGGGTTGCTAGTCATGCGACCCGAGCCGACCTCCGTGGAAAACGCCTACTCGTTTCTGCGCGCGGCCTTTTATCGGCGACTGCGTTTGGCAGCGCGTGGCCACGGTGTGCGGGAATTGGTCGAGGAAGCCACGGATCAGCGCAACGAGAAGGGGATTCGGACGCCCCACGACCTCATGCGCGAGATCGAGGTGATCAGTCCAGTGGAGGGCCGACGGTTGATGCACACCATGCGAGCTTTTCGCCCTAGGGTCGTTGTGAATGAAGCGCGGACGACTGCCGATATCAAGCTGGGCTTTGCGGTGGTCAGCGTCTGCGAGAAATTTTTCGGCTTCAAGGCCGATTACCTTGGCTACGTGAATTACCAGAACGAGGCCCGGGAGTCGGTCTCGGCCCGCGAGCCTCTATGCGACTACAAGGCGGATTCGGACGCCGCTCGCTACCTGAGCCGTATCGCCGCAAAACTTGCCGGTGTTCCCCTGAGCCGGAAGGGGGAACCTTGACTCAATCGGAACTCAGGCGCGTTCCTGCTCTCGAGGATTCAACTTGCTAGGTCTCAACGAGCTCGACTACTACGAGGTCCTGGAGGTTCCGAGAGACGCCTCTCTTGAGGAGATCGACCGAGCCTACCAAATCCTTCACGAAGCCTACGCGACCGAATCCCTCGCGCTCTATTCGGTATTCAGCGAGGGGGATGCGGAACTGATGCGGGACCGTGTCGAAGAGGCCCACCGCGTCCTGTCGGATTTTGAACTCCGCCGGGAGTACGATGCGTCCAGCCCCAAGGCGACGGGAGGCGTGCCCGTGGCAGGGGATCCGCGGGTGGGGGGGAACGATGGCTGGGCGGAGGTGTCACCCCTCGGAAGTTCGCCAACACTCGGGGATCAGATGGAAGAGCCCGAGGATGGGAATTGGAATGGGGACCTCCTGCGTAGGGCCCGCATTCATGCGGGCGTAGAACTCGAGCAAATCGCCGAGATCACAAAAGTCGGTATTCGAACCCTTCGTCTACTTGAAGACGACGCTTACGAAGACCTTCCGGCGACGGTTTACGTCCGTGGCTTTGTGACCGCCTATGTGCGCACGATCGGAATCGAATCGACCCGGGCAGTTGCCAGCTACATCCAACGCCTTGAAGAGTCCGGGCTCGATGAGGGCCGAGGCCGTTTCCTCGGTCGTCGCTGAACCCTTGCGGCTTCCTGGGGGCTGATCCCATGGCGGGAAGTGATGGGTGCGCGGGTGATTCTGCCGCCGGGTCCGATGCCGAGGGATTGAGTTTCGTGGTCGGTCCAGATCTGGGCGGGCAGCGAGTCGACCAGGCTTTGGCGGAACTCTGCGGAGTCCCCCGAGCCCAGGTGTCCCGCTGGATCACAGGGGGCCGAGTTCGCGTCGACGGCAAGACGGTGGAGCGAGGGAGCCGCCGGGTCCGGGAAGGTCACCACCTGCAAGCGGAGCCGCCCGAAGCTCCCGAAGCGCGGGTTATCCCCGAGGCGATTGCCCTGGACATTCTCTTTGAAGACGCGGACCTCGTGGTGGTGGACAAGCGTGCGGGAATGGTGGTTCACCCGGCGCCCGGACATGCGAGCGGCACATTGGTCAATGCGCTTCTTCATCATTGCGGTTCCCTCCCCAGTGTGGGCGGAGTGCTGCGGCCCGGCATAGTTCATCGACTCGATCGGGGAACCTCGGGCGTGATGGTGGTGGCCAAGAACGATTTTAGTCACAGGGTGATCGCCGAACAATTCCACGATCACTCCATCGAGCGAATCTACCGGGCGGCGGTTCGAGCCGTGCCGACGGTGGGGAGCGGTCGGGTTGACCGACCCATTGGTCGGCATTTGCGCGACCGCAAGAAGATGAGTGTTCGCTCGCGTTCGAGTCGTCCGGCGGCGACACGCTGGAGGGTGATCGAGCGCTTCCCCGGGGCCGGGGTTGCCTGGCTTGAGATTCATCCGGAAACCGGGCGCACCCATCAGATCCGGGTTCACCTTGCTTCGATTGGCCTGCCGGTGTGCGGGGATCCCGTCTACGGACGGTCGCGCAAGCGTCCGAAAAGCGGGGTTGCTCCGATTTTGAGGCCGGCCCTGCACGCAGCTGTGCTGGGGTTCAAGCATCCCCGTAGCGGGCGGAGCGTGCGCTTTGAGTCGCCCCTGCATGCCGATCTCGCCGATTTTCTGGACCGACTTCGCCGGGGGGAGGAAGCGTGAACGGCGATTCCACCCCGGTGCCAGGGTTTCTCCGACATCCTTTGCTAGCGGATCGGGGCGTCGACCACGGTTTCGGAACTCGGGCGGCATCGGCCCCTTCCGGACTCGCGCGCCCGCGTCAGGTGCACGGGGTGAACGTCGCCCGTGCGGTCAACGGCGGTCAACTCGACCGAGAAGAGGCCGACGCTGTGATCTCCCATCGGCCGGGGATTGGGATCGGAATCGTGACGGCAGATTGTGTCCCCATTTTGCTGGCGTCCCTGTCCGGGGGCGCGGTGGCGGCAATCCACGCGGGCTGGCGCGGGTTGGCGGCGGGCGTGGTGGAATCCGGTCTGGGGGCTCTGCGGGAGGTGGCGAAGCCGCAGGAGGACATCGTGGCGGTGATTGGCCCGCATATTGGGCGCTGCTGTTACGAGGTGGACGCTCCGGTAATGGACCCGCTTCACTTACGCTTCGGTGCGGCCCTCGAACCGGCGAGCGCATCGTCGCGCCCAGGCCACCACCGGTTGGATCTGGGCCAACTGGTTGTCACCGACCTGATCCGGTCGGGGATTGAATCCGAGTCGATTGGTATTTTCGCCGAGGCCTGCACCGCGTGTGGGGTCGACCGCTTTCATTCCTATCGCCGAGAAGGGTCCGGCGCCGGTCGGCTTATCCACTACATCCAGCCCCGATGAACTCTACGGATCTCCCCCGGGCAAGTGCCTTGACAGGCTCCAAACCGGGTTCTAGCGTGACTTCGACTTGGCTGCTCACCCAGTTCAGACCCTTTCTGGCCGGAGATTCGATGGGGTGAGCATGGGCTCCCGCCCCGCCGATCGGTGAGGGCAACCTTGGGTCGATCCAATCCTTCCAAGCGGTTCCGATTCCCCTTTCACAATCGTTTTCAGAAAGTCAATTCGCTCGGAGCCCGAAACGCGTGCTCCAGAGCGCTGGACCGATCCCTCCGGCAAGAGAGCCCAACCCAGTGAGCACAGACCGATCCGACGGAAAACCCGGTAAAGGCACGTCCACTTCTCCGGCAAGCGGTCGGGCCCGCCGTGGCCGCGGCCGTCGTTCGTCTGCTTCGGGCACGCGTGCGGCGCGGGTGGAAACCGCCCAGCGCGACTATTTGCCCTCGGAGGCGGAACTCGCCAAAGAGGAGGCGGCATTGGTCGACGACGACGGCGCGGATCGCCTTGACATGCACAATCTCAAGGCCATGCCCCCCCCGGAGTTGCTCGAATTTGCCCTTGAGATGAAGATCGAAAATGTATCGGAGCTGCGCAAGCAGGATTTGATCTTCGAGATTCTGAACGCTCATGCCAAGAAAAAGGGCCGGGTCTTTGCCGAAGGCGTACTCGAGATTTTGGAGGACGGCTTCGGCTTCCTCCGGGCACCGGATCAGAGTTATCAAGCGGGTCCAGACGACGTCTACGTTTCGCCGTCTCAGATTAGACGCTTCAACATTCGGACCGGCGATACAGTCGAGGGTCAGGTTAGGCCTCCCAAGGAGAACGAACGCTACTTCGCGCTGCTCAAGGTTGAGGCAATCAACTTCGAAGCGCCGGAAAAGGCCCGGGGCAAGACTTCTTTCGACAATCTCACGCCCCTCTATCCAGAGGAAAAGTTCAAGCTGGAAACCGACGAAGGATCGTTGACGCCGAGGATCATCGATCTGATCGCGCCCCTGGGCAAAGGTCAGCGCGCTCTCATCACGTCCCCTCCCAAGGCGGGGAAGACGATGGTTCTCAAGGACATCGCCAACTCCATTGCGGAGAACCACCCCGATGTCTACTTGATCGTCCTGCTTATTGATGAGAGACCAGAAGAAGTCACCGACATGCAGCGTACGGTCAAGGCGGAGGTGATTTCTTCGACCTTCGACGAACCGGCTACGCGACACGTCCAGGTTGCTGAAATGGTGATCGAGAAAGCCAAGCGGCTCGTGGAGCACAAACGCGATGTGGTGATATTGCTCGACTCGATCACCCGGTTGGCACGCGCACACAACACGGTGGTGCCCCATTCGGGAAAGGTCCTCACCGGTGGGGTGGACTCCAATGCGCTCCACAAGCCCAAGCGATTCTTCGGAGCCGCCCGAAATGTAGAAGAGGGTGGGAGCTTGACCATTGTGGGGACGGCGCTGATCGAGACCGGATCGCGTATGGACGAGGTCATCTTCGAAGAGTTCAAGGGAACCGGGAATAGCGAGCTTGTGCTGGATCGAAAACTTGCCGATCGGCGCAGCTTCCCGGCTATCGATATCAATCGGTCGGCGACCCGCCGGGAAGAACTACTCCTGGGCGAAAAGGCCCTGAGTAGGATGTATATCTTGCGCAAGGTCCTGGCACCCCTGTCTTCCGTGGACTCCATGGAATTTCTCCTGGGGAAGATCAAGGCGACGGAAAACAACGGTGAATTCCTTGAGTCAATGAATTCGTGAACGCAGGCTTTTCCTGTACGGGGCGAATATTCCGGCAAGAACAGCGGCGCGAGAGGGCCCTGCTCCTATGGAATGCGGTGCGCGACTCGTCTCAAGCGAACCGAGTGGTGGTGTGATCCGATGTCGAAATATTTGAACCGAATCGAGGAAGCGGAAGAACGCGGCCGGGAATTCGAAGCGCGTATCGCCGACCCGGAGCTTGCGAAACAGCCGGGCCAATATCAAAAAGTCGCGCGCGGCCTGGGTGCTTTGCGCCCACTGCTGGAAGCCGGGGCGCGTTATCGCGACGTGCTGAATGCGCTCGAAGACTCGCGTTTCATGCTGGATGACCCCGACGAGGAACTGGTGGAGCTTGCCCGGGAGGAGACGACGGCACTCGAAGGTCGACTAGTCGAACTGGAATCGGAGTTGGCGGCCTTGCTGATGCCTCGGGACCCCAACGACGACAAGAATGTATTGGTCGAAATTAGAGCGGGTGCCGGGGGCGACGAGGCTGCCCTCTTTGCGGCGGATCTCTTTCGGATGTATTCGCGCTTTGCCGAATTGGTGGGGTGGAAGGTCGAGCGCCTGTCGAGTTCCGAAACGCCCGGGGGCGGATTCAAGGAAATCATTGCGCTGGTGGATGGGGAAGGCGTCTGGAGCCGTCTGAAATTCGAACGCGGTGTGCATCGGGTCCAACGGGTACCGTCCACCGAGGCACAGGGGCGCATTCATACCTCGACGGTCACTGTGGCCGTGATGCCCGAAGCCGAAGAAGTGGACATTGATATCAGCCCGGGGGATCTGCGAATCGACGTGATGCGGGCGAGTGGTCCGGGGGGTCAAAGTGTTAACACGACGGATTCCGCGGTTCGTATCACTCACTTGCCAACGGGCGTCGTGGTCCAGTGCCAGGATGAGAAGTCACAGCACAAGAACAAGGCGAAGGCGATGACAGTGCTTCGCTCGCGGTTGCTTGAGTTCGAGCAACAGAAGGCCGCCGACGAACGCGCTAGCGAGCGTCGGGCCCAGGTCGGAACAGGAGAACGCAGCGAGAAAATCCGCACCTACAATTTTCCCCAGAGTCGGGTGACCGATCACCGGGCGGGCATCACGCTGCATAAGTTGGGCACCATCATGGAAGGCAATCTCGCCGAACTGCTCGATGGGGTGAAGACCCAGATCACGGCGCAGGAGGAGGCCGCGAGCGGCAAGAGATGAGTGGGCCGACCCATGCCGGAGCAAGTGGAGACGACCGAGTCTGGACGGTGCTCGATCTACTGAAGTGGACCACCGACCACTTCGCCACCCAGGGGATCGACACCCCCCGTTTGGACGCGGAGCTCTTGCTCGCTCATGCGTTAGGTCTGCGGCGTCTAGAGCTCTACCTGCGCTACGAGGAACCCGTAGCGGCTGAAGCCCGCGCCCACTACCGGGAACTGGTCGTTCAGCGAGCGGGCGAACGCATGCCTGTGGCGCTTTTGCTGGGGGAGAAGGAGTTCTGGTCGCTGCCCTTCAAGGTGACGGAAAATGTTCTCACGCCGCGCCCGGATACCGAGACCCTGGTCGAAGCGGCCTTGGCCCGGCTTCCCGACGCCGAGCGCGCGTACTCGGTGCTCGACTTGGGGACGGGTTCCGGGGCCATCGCCCTGGCCCTGGCCCACGAGAAACCCCTGGCCCGGATCACGGCCACGGATCTCTCGCCTCTCGCCCTTGAGGTCGCAAGGCAGAATGCCGAGGCCCTGGGCGCGGGTGAGTCCGTACGCTTTCTCGAAGGGGATCTCTTCGAGCCGGTTCGGGACGAGCTCTTCGACCTGATCGTCAGTAATCCCCCCTACTTGGCCCGGGCAAGCGCCCAGGCGCTCGCCCCGGAATTGGCCCACGAACCCGAGCAGGCGCTCTTCGGGGGGGATGACGGCTACGCGGTCCTGGGGCGCCTGACCGAGCAGGTGAGGCCCATGCTGGAAGCCGGCGGCTGGTTTCTGGTCGAGCTCGATCCGGGCCAAGCCGCGACGGTGATCGGTTGGCTCGAGGCTGCAGGCTTGGGCGAGGCCACGATCTTGAAGGATTTGGCGGGCCGGTCCAGGGTAGTGGCGGTTCAAAATCGGTCTCAGCCGGCCTGATTTGGGGGACCCGATCCCGGCCTTTGAATCGCCAGGAAGCGCCCTGACCCGATGACTCACGCCAGTCGCTGTAGCGGGTCGTGGCGGTTGCCGGGATCGGTGGCTACACAAGGTCCGCAGCGGGCTCCAACCGTCCCAGGGGTGGGGAGCCAAGCGACGGCCTTTCGGCGGGGAAGGCTCGCCGCGGCCGCTGAGGCTGTGAAGAAGGCCTACGAACCGGCCCATGAGGCCGAGGGCCTGCCCCGGGGGGCGGGTCGAGGGAGCGCGAAATGGCATCAAGTGGGGATTCGTGCCGCGAGGCAACGGTGGTGCGGGAGACCAAGGAGACCCGAATCAACCTCGAGCTGGCGATTGACGGCTCTGGGGAGTACCGCGTGGCCACGGGGATTCCGTTTTTCGATCACATGCTGGAGTCCTTTGCCCGGCACGCGCTCTTTGACCTGAAACTCGAGGCGGTGGGGGATATCGAGGTCGATTTTCATCACACGGTCGAGGATGTGGGAATCGCCCTGGGTCAGGCCTTTCGCGAAGCCCTCGGCAGCGCCGAGGGGATTCGCCGCTTTGGCTCCTTTGTGCTCCCCATGGCGGAGAGCAAGGTCGAGGTGGCGCTGGATATCTCGAACCGTCCCACGCTTTGCTACCAGGTTCCCCTGGAGAATGGTCGTATCGGAAATTTTGATGCCTCCCTGGCCGAGGATTTTTTCCACGCCTTCGCGCAGAACGCTGGGATCGATCTGCACATCGAGAAGCGTTACGGCCGCAGCCCGCACCACGTGGTCGAAGCGGCTTTCAAGGGCGTCGCTCGGGCTTTGCGCGAGGCGGCCTCGGTGGATCCGCGGGAGAAGGGTTTGCCCAGCGTGAAGGGCGCGCTCTAGCACGAAGACCCAAGCGTGGCCCCGGGCGCGCAAGAGCGTTCCCGGTTTGCGCGACCAAGGACGGACGCAATGAGCACAGCCGCGAAAGTGGCGCTGGTCGACTACGGGGCCGGCAACATACGGAGCGTCGCCAAGGCGCTTGAGCGCAGCGGCTTTGAGGTCGAAGTCACCGATTCGCCGTCGGTGGTCCTGGCGGCCGATTGCGTCGTGCTGCCGGGGGCTGGCGCCTTCGCGGATGCAATGCAGACCTTGCGCGCGCGCGGACTCGAAGACGCGGTGAAGCAGACGGTTCAAGCGGGCCGCCCGTACCTCGGTCTTTGCGTCGGCGTACAGGTGCTCTTCGACGAGGGCGAGGAGCACGGCATCACCCCTGGCTTTGGAATCTTTGGGGGCCGCGTCGAACGTTTCCCCGAAACGACCCCCGATGGCTCGCGTTTGAGGGTCCCCCAGATCGGTTGGAACGAAGTGCGCTTCCAAGGCGACCACCCGATGGTCGCGCACCTGCCCGAGCGGGATCACTACTACTTCGTCCACTCCTACCGGCCCGTGCCGACGGATTCATCAGTTATAGCTGGGGTTTGTGACTACGGCGGAAACTTTGCGGCCGCGGTCGCAAACCAGTCCATTTTCGCCGTTCAGTTTCATCCCGAGAAGAGTCAGCAGGCGGGCAAGCGGCTTCTCGACGCCTATAGGAGCTGGGTGGAGGAAACTCGGTGACGCTGCTCAAGCGAGTGATTCCGTGCCTTGATGTGGACAAGGGTCGAGTGGTCAAGGGCGTGAAATACGTTGACCACGTGGACTGCGGCGACCCGGTACAGGTGGCTCAGCTCTACGATGCCCAGGAAGCCGACGAGGTGACCTTTCTCGATATCACGGCGAGCCACGAAGAGCGGGGCATCCTGCTCGATATCGTTTCCCAAACCGCCGAGACGGTCTTCATGCCCTTGACTGTGGGAGGCGGCGTCCGTTCCCTGCAAGATATTCGCGACCTGTTGAACGCCGGCGCCGACAAGGTTTCGATCATGACCGCCGCGGTGCACAATCCCGACCTCGTCGCCGACGCCGCGGCGAAAATCGGAAGCGCGAACCTGGTGCTGGCGATTGATGCTCGGGCGGTGCGAGATGAAAGCGATCGCCCGGTGCCCGGGCGCTGGGAGGTCTATACCCATGGTGGTCGCCGGCCCACTGGGATCGACGCCGTCGAGTGGGCGGGCCGGATGGCCGAGGCCGGGGCCGGCGAGATATTGCTGACCAGCATGGATCGCGATGGGACCAAGAGTGGCTACGACCTGGAGTTGCTGCGCGCAGTTTCGGATCGCGTTCGGGTGCCCGTGGTGGCCTCCGGAGGAGGCGGGAGCGCTGACGATCTGGCCGCTGCCCTGAGCGATGGCCCGAACGGCGGCCATGCCCAGGCGGCCTTGGCGGCTTCAATTTTTCACTTCGGTGAAGCGACCGTGGGGGAGGTCAAGCTTGCGCTCCTCGACCTGGGGATCGAGGTCCGCCCGCCCTCGCCCGATGCCAGCCAGGAGCGGAGTTCCCCCGGCCGCTGATGGGTTCTTGAGCAAGAGCAAAGGCTGCGCTAGCCTAGGAGATTCGTCCCGTAATCTTGCCCAAGTAGCTGTTTCGTTAGCGCTTTCTGATTTTTCTGTGTTCTCGGGGGGAGAGGGGTTTCACTGCCAATTTTGCAGGGAAACTCAGATCTGCGGTGAGCCTCATCAATCGTGAACCGTGGCCGGCCCGAGAGGATAGGCAGAAAAATCGAGTCGACGGGAGATGGCGAGTAGGGACGAGCGACGAGGGATTACGAGAAAAGAGGCCGCTCCCTCTGACTGAACGAGAGGAAAGCGGTAGGAATGCGGAGAGCAAGACGCAATTGAGCGGGTGTATTTCTGAAATAGTTGAAGAATTTTTCATAAAAGTTCGCGAGGGACCCGCTCGCATGCGATAAAACGGAACAAGTTCAAAATTCAGAATAAAATCAAGACATTAAACAGGCTCAAGGGCCACTTACACACACCGGAGCAATCGCCAATCACCCCAAAGACGGAGCGGGAACCCTCGCAAGAAAACGAGACGGGGTTTCTCATCCAAGGCGTCAAACATCAAGGCGCGCGGGGTTCGCGATCTGCTAGGAGCGATAAGAATATATGTCCGTCATGAAGGTCAAAGAAAATGAATCCATCGAGCAGGCTCTTCGGCGTTTTAAAAAAGTCTGCGAGAAGGCGGGAATTCTGACAGAGCTTCGGCGTCGCGAGTACTACGACAAGCCGAGCATTCGGAAGAAGAAAAAAGAGGCGGCCGCTAGGAAGCGTGCGCTGAAAAAAGTTAGACGCACGGGTCCCTGAATATCAGGAGGCTCGGGTCGTGGAGTAGGCTTTGGGTCTCATCCCTGAAACAACGATCCAAGAGATACGAGACCGAGCCGATATCCTTGGCTTGGTCGGTCGCTACGTAGACCTCAAGCAAGCCGGCCACAGTTGGAAGGGTCTCTGTCCCTTCCACGATGAGAAAACCCCGTCATTCAACGTCAATCCGGGTCGTCAGGCCTATTACTGCTTTGGTTGCCAGGCCAAGGGAGACGTGCTCAGCTTCCTGGTCGACCATGAGAACCTGACTTTTCCCGAAGCCGTGCGAACATTGGCGGCTGATCTCGGCATCGTGATTCCCGAATCAGATTCCGGTGATCGCAGCGATACCGAGAAGATTTTCGCGGCTCTGGAAGTGGCTCAACAGTGCTACCGCGAGTGCTTGCAGTCGCCCGAGGGACAGATCGCCCGAGAGTATCTTGAGCGTCGGGGTTTGGACGCGGAGGTGATCGATCGTTTCCAGATCGGGTATGCGCCCGATGCTTGGGACACCGTGGTGCGCGCCCTCGAGAAGGCCAAGGTTCCCGCCGACGTGGGGATGTTATCGGGCTTGCTCAATGAGCGAGCTTCGGGTGGTCACTACGATCGCTTACGCGGTCGCGTGATCTTTCCGATCCAGGATGTGCGGGGAAGGGTGATCGCGTTCGGCGGGCGGGCTCTAGGGGCCGATCAGGAACCCAAATACCTCAATACGCCCGAAACGTCCGTCTATCACAAGCGCCGCACTTTCTATGGTTTCCCCCACGCCCTCGAGCCGATTCGCCGGGCCGGCCGCGCCATCGTCTGCGAAGGTTATTTCGATGCAATCGCCCTGGCCCGGGCGGGCATGGGTGAAGCCGTGGCCACGTGTGGGACCGCATTGACCTCGGATCATGTCCGGGACCTGAGTCGCCGTACGTCTTCCCTGGGGCTTCTCTTCGACGGTGATTCCGCCGGCAAGAAAGCCATGGAACGAGCTCTGGAAATTCTTCTCCCCGCGGGGCTTCGAGTGCGCGCGGTTTCCCTGCCCGATGGTCAGGACCCCGACGATTTTCTGAATGCCCGCGGACCCAAAGATCTGGCCGCCCTGGTGGATCGTGCGCCGGACGCGCTTGAAGTCGTGATTCGTCGCGCGGTGGCCGCAGGTTGTTCGACTCCAGCGGAAAAGTCCGATGCCGTGCGTCGAGTCGCGCCGCTGGTCGCGTCGATCCCCGATCCGGTGGAGCGCAGTGAGTACGCCCGTCGCCTCGCCCTCTCCGTGAGCGCTGACGTGGCCGCGGTGGAGTCGGTGGTCCGATCGGTGAGGGGTGGCAAGAGTATTCCCGCGAATCCCCGGGTGGCCGCCCCCAGCTCAGAATCCAAGCCGGTCTCGGGAGACAATTATGCGCCGATCAGCGATTCGGAAGCGCGTCATCTGCGACAGCTGGCCATGATTCTTTCGCGGGACCCCGAGATGGCGAATGCCGCTCTCGTTGAGGAGATGCACGAAGCGCTGCCGAATTGTGCCCTCAAGGATCTTGTTTTTGCCTTCGTGGATGCGGGGGTCGAGGGGCATGTCGATGCCGAAGGGAAGGTCGATATCCGGGCCATGGAGGAACGTGTTTCTTCCGAATTGGCCGCCATGGCCTACGAAGTGGTCATGGACGAAAGCTTCTTTCCGAACGAAACCCCTGCATGGGAAGTCCTGACGCAGATATTGCGCAGGTTTGTTCTAAGAAAGCTCGATGCCGAACAAAAAATCATCAGACGTCGGCTTGATGATCCCGATGAGGATCAAGGGAAAGCCGTTGAAGAGCTTCAGGCACTGCTGGTTCGCCGGCGAGCCCATGGAGCGACGGGTCTAGATACAGGCCCCTGATAGGCAAGAAGTGGCAGCGGGCCAAGTGCGCCCGGAATTGGAAAGAGAAACGAGGAGATCCCCCCATGGCCTCAGACGCCCCCAAGTCTTCTTCGAAAGGTTCCGAAGCGGTCGCTGATCGCAAGGTTTCTTCGAAGGGCCAAGAAAAGTTAGAAACGAAAGCTGGATCCGGCGAAAAGACCAAGCGCCCGGGCAAAGCCGCCGTCTCGACTCGTTTGAAAGCCAAAGCCCGAACCGATAGCTCGGCCGCGACGGCCGACCCGGTGCGAGTTTACCTCCGTGACATGGGCCAAGTTTCGTTGCTCACTCGCGAGGGCGAGGTCGATATCGCCATGCGGATCGAAGAAGGCATCCATGACATGGAGTTTGGCATTATCGGGAACGCCCACGGGATCTCCGCGGTTCTTGCCCTAGGAGATCGCCTTCGCGCCGGTGAAATAGTGCTCAGGACCGCGGTTGATGGTCTAAACGCCGAGGGATCCGACCCGCCTGAGTTGCGGGAGATGGCGCTCTTCAACGCCATGGATCGGGTGAAATCGATGAGCGTGGAGATCGATCGCAAGCGCAATTCCGGCATGAACCGGCGTACTACACGATCGACTCGTCGGCGCCTGCTCGGCGAAATCGAACAACTCTGTCTCCGATGCGTGGAAGAACTGCGCAGCGTTGGTTTTGCGAATCAACGCGTGGACGAAATCAGAGAATGCCTGATGCAGGTGGTGAAGTCGTTCCGCATGATGGAGGGCCGAGCCTGGCAGGTGAGCCATCGGTTTGGAATGAGCCCACAGGAACTCTTAGAAATTTCCAACTTCTCGGAAATGGACGAGACCCAGGCACGCGATGCGCTGGATCTTCTCGGCGGCGATCTCGAAAGTGTCCAAGCTGCGGTGGGCGAACTCAATGAAATTGAGAAGTTAAGAGGCAATCTCGAGAAGAAACTCCGGATGGACCGTCAGGCGATCTACGATGCGGAGGCGCGAATCGAGGCGGCGACCGCACGTGCCCACCAGGCGAAAAGCGAACTGATCGAGGCCAACCTGAGGCTGGTTGTTTCCATCGCCAAGCGATACACGAATAGGGGCCTTCAGTTCCTGGATCTCATCCAGGAGGGCAATATCGGCCTCATGCGCGCGGTGGACAAGTTCGAGTATCAGCGCGGGTACAAGTTTTCCACCTACGCAACCTGGTGGATCCGTCAGGCGATTAGCCGCTCTGTGGCCGAGCAAGCGCGAACAATCCGTATCCCAGTGCACATGATTGAAAACCTGAACAAGGTGATTCGAACATCGCGAGAGCTGGTTCAGTCTCTGGGGCGAGAACCCGGAGCCGAGGAGATTGCCGAGAAACTGGACATGGATTCGGAAAAGGTCAACGCCCTGCTCCGACTCTCGGCCGAGCCCGTCAGCCTGGAATCCCCGATGGGCGAAGAGGATGACAGTTCGCTTTCGGACTTTATTCCGGATCCCAATGCGGTTAGCCCCCAGGATGCCGTGATCAATACCCACCTTGTCCAAGAGACGAGGGACGCTCTCGCGACCCTGACTCCCCGGGAGGCTCGGATCATCGAGTTGCGATTTGGGATCGGGGAGGATTCCGATGCCACCCTCGAGGAAGTGGGGCACGGTTTCTCGATCACTCGGGAGCGAATCCGGCAGATCGAGGCCAAGGCGCTGCGCAAGCTGCGCCATCCCTCGCGCAGCCGAGTCCTGAAAACCTACGCCGACGACTAGGCCCGCCCTCAGGGGTTTTCCATGGCTCGCTCTTTGAGCGTGGGATTTGAGGCGGATGGGGGTTCATCCCTTACCTGTCAAACCCCTCAGCAGGGATCGCCCACCCTTTCGATCCAAGTGGGGAAGTCGCCCGGGTAGTCGACCGCCGCTTGTCGCTGGGCAATCCGCTTGAGGAGGGCTTGGCGTACATCCCCATGAGTGGCCGGCTCTGCTCTCAGTTGCTCTACTACGCGCTCGGCAACTTCGGCACCTTCGGCAACGCCGGGTTTGAGGATCGCGCTGGCGTCGGGATCGTCGGAAACCCCGAGAAAGACCTCGACGGCGTCTTGTGAAACAGCGCTCGCATGTTTTCTCGAAGCCACGATATTTCCCTTGCCGGTGACCACGTTGCCCACCGAGAAAACCGTGGGGTAGGGGGCGAGCCGCCCATAGGTCCAATCCATGAAGTTGAAGAGTTCCCCCTTCATCTCGATGCCCTCGATGGGGTCGGGAATGCTGCCGATGGAGCTGATGACAACCGGCCCCCGCCGCTCAAAGGTCTCGTCGGTGGTCTTAACCCGGCCGTTTTCGATCTGCGTACGACGAAAGCGAAGGCCGACCAATTGGCCACCCTCCTCCAAGAGCCCATCGGGCGCGGCGAGGGGCTCGACCTTCAACTTGAACTTTTCGCTGGCCTTGTTGAGCAGAGTTCGGCGCGATTTCTTGACCTTCTCGATGCGCTCTGAAGACGCATCGTCGGGGATTGAAACCAGGGGCATATCCTCTTCGCGCCGGCGGTAGTAGATGGTGCAACCCGCGAGCCCCAGGTCTTCCCAGCTTAAATCGTGGGCAGCAAGGGTTTTCGGAATTCCCTTGACCTCCAGTTCCGTCGTGGAGACGGCGATACCTCGCTCGGCGAGGGCGCGCTGGGTGCATGTCAGGGTGATGATCTTGGCAACATCGATTGAGGCAAGCCCTCCCCCCACGACGATGCTGCCGTCGTGGACGTCGAAGCGCTCCCCGGGAAAACCGGGATCCTCGGCATGGTTGAAGGCGATGACGAAAGGGTTCTGGTAGACGAGCCCCTTTCCCAGGTAACTCCCCGCGCCGTCGATGGGGAGCGGCCGGTCTTGCCAAGCACCGTTCGCCAGAATCACGCTGGCAAATCCCCAATCATTGACGAGTTCGTCAAAGGCGACGTCTCGGCCAATCTTTGTCGCCGGAATGAAGTGGACGAGAGGGTGCGAGAGCTTTTCGCGAATCGTCCCGTACTCCTTTTGCCGGAGTTTTTCGTGCCAGCGCGGAAGGCCGTCTTCAATTTTTCCGTACGGGCGGCTGTTCTGCTCAAAGACGGCGACGGTCACACCTCGGTGTGCGAGTCGGTGGGCAATCTCAGCACCCGCGGTCGCTCCGCCGATGATTGCAACGCAATGGCCGGGAGAGGGATCTGTCATGCGGCGATTCTTGCAGTTTGTTTGCTTCGCCACAATGATGAGCGCCGGCCAGGAGGCTCTGGCGCAGAAAAGTTCCCCCCCTGGCGCCCCTCGGCGGTGGGGCCGGATGCGGTACGCTGAGTTCGGCGGGCCCGTAGCTCAGCGGTTAGAGCAACCGGCTCATAACTGGTTAGTCCTCGGTTCAAATCCGAGCGGGCCCACCACCTTGCTCCGGCGCTCTGATCCCAGGCTGTTCGGCCCGATCTTCCCGGTGAAGTCGGCGCGCGGAGGCTAGCGACCGGCCACTCGACGCATGGTGGGCAGTTCTAGGGCGGCGAGATCGGCCTTCTGCTCCGCAAGGAAGATCGCGACGCTGCCGGTGGGCTCAGCCCCGGTGGACTCCCGGAGCCCAGCGGGGCTCCCGGCGTCTGCCTGATAGCCGCTCCTGACCCGGAGATAGAGGGTTTGCCCGGGCTGGGCGGTGAATGCCACGCTATTCCAGGAACGCGGGATGATGCCCAACCACCTCAGCCGGGCCTCCAGGACGTGGCGCCCCGGGCCCAGCAGAAGGGACAGGTACTCGCCCTTGTGCAGTTCTCCCAGACTCTGGGCATCTATTTTCAGGTCGACGGCGGGAACGCCCCGAAGGGGTTCGGTCCGGTAGATATAGACAAGGGCCTCGCCGGGACCGGGCTCCGTGGCCGGGACGAAGAGGGCACCTCCGGGGCCCGTTGTGGTGCACCCGAACAGGGTCAGGCCGAGCAGTGCGATGCTCGCCCGGGCGGCTCTCTGCCAGTGCGCGCGATTCTTCGGTCCGGGCATGTTTCCTCCGTGGAGCGCGCTTGTCAGACTCCGGGGTTGGAACTGAATTCTGCTGGATTCTAGCGATGTTGCCGAGCCGTGCGAGGGATCCGGGCGGGGGGCTCTCTGCTATGCTGGAGAGTTCAAACGCGACGCCACCGACTGGGCAGAATTTCCATGAAAAATAACAAGGATCGCTACTGGGATTGCCTCGATCAGGCGATGGAGGCCTCCCACGGCGGCCGAATCGAAGAGGCCCTGGCGTGGCTGGAAGAGGCCCTCAAGGCGAACCCCGGAGGCGCAGAGGCGCACAACGGCCGGGGCGAGATTCTCTGGGATGAGGGACGCGTCGAAGAATCGCTCTACGAGTTTGAGCGCGCGATTGCCGCCGATCCAAAATTCGGGACCGCGCATCTCAATCGCATCGAACTTCTAGTAGAAGAGGTCGGTGAATTCGAAACCGCCCTAGAGGCCTGCGACGATCTGCTGGCCGGTCTGTCTTCCCGCCCACGCCTGGATCGGCCCTTCCAAGCGGAGCTCTGCTACCTGAAGGCCAAGTCTCTTTTCTATCGCGACGATCTTGAGGGCGCGGTTTTCTTGATTCGGCGAGCGACGAAATCGGGAGGCGAGCAGCCCACCTACAGCGCATTCGAGGGTCATGTGCTCTTCGAGATGGGTGCCTATGCCGAGGCCCGGCGCGTGCTCGAACGGGCCCTTGCCTGTGAGCCCGATTCCCCCCATATCGTTTACAGTCTGGGTCTCGTGCTGGAGCGCATCGTCGCGTCGGGGAGTGAGGAGTTTTCGACGCGAGTCGTTGACGCCGCTCGAACGGGTGCAGAAGCTGCTTTTGAACGCGCCCATGCCCTGGACCCGCTGCAGTTTCCGATCCCGGTTTCCGTGAGTACGAAATTTTTTGAAGAGGCCATCGCCGAAGCCTTGGATAATCTGCCGCGCTCGATTCGGGAATATGTCGCAAACGTGCCGATTCTCATCGAGGATTTCCCGACTCTGGACCGGGTGGTGGGGGAACGTCTTTCGCCCCAACTACTGGGTCTCTTTGTCGGGATTCCGCGCACCCAGGCGGCCGCTACGGAGCAAGTGCCCGATCTCGATCAGATCCTGCTCTTCAAGGGCAATCTCGAAAAGATCTGCCGAGACCGCGAGGAGTTGATCGAACAGATCCAGGTCACGGTTCGGCACGAGATCGGCCACTACCTGGGCCTTGACGAAAACGATCTCGAGCGGCTGGGCCTGGCCTGAAAGCGCTTGCCACCGATGCGCCCGCGCCTAGCGCCGGGCTCCTGTGCCTTCGCTCCTGTGCCTTCGCTCCTGTGCCTTCGCTCCTGTGCCTTCGCTCCCGTGCCTTCGCTCCCGTGCCTTCGCTCCCGTGCCTTCGCTCCTGTGCCTCCGCTCCTACTACCTTCGCTCCTGTGCCTTCGCTCCTGTACCCCCGCCCCGGTGGGTTTCCGGCGGTGCCGGTTCGGTGAAAGTCCGGTTCCGGCGTATTGGGGCTAGGCTGTCGGGGTGAGCGAAACCCCCCTGACTTTCTCGGGCAGCCCCGCC
>Ga0310120_10000589_pt1 | contig 28657 bp, 27 predicted proteins | sample CB27_AW_983_MG_FD_203506 | JGI IMG/M metagenome (GOLD analysis project Ga0310120, IMG submission 203506) | Marine microbial communities from Western Arctic Ocean, Canada - CB27_AW_983 | ecosystem: Environmental > Aquatic > Marine > Oceanic | place: Canada: Western Arctic Ocean | collected...
CCGTCACGGAGATGTGGTAGCTGCACGAAGCACAGACCAGCAAACCACGAATGGGCTCCCATACCTCGCGACACTCGCAACGCGGGCAAGAAACTCCTTGCGGCCAACGCAACTGCAGAAGATACTCACGGCAAGCACCTTCGGACGAGAACCGCACCTCGAATTCACCGAGTGTCTTCGGGTAGTCTTCCATACCCCAAAACACACACCTTGGGGTTACTTGAGGCAACTGAATACCAACAATTCTTCTTTTCGAGCCTTTTCCTCGATACGCGGCGGCCTGGAGCCCGCCGTTACGCCGGACCCGAAGTTTCCTTGTAAATGATCCGGCTCGCAACCGGGGGCGTTGCTAAGCTGAAACTAGAAACATTCCTCGAGGATCACAGAGGTTTGATGATTGGGGTTTGAGGTTTGTTTGTATCTTGTATCTTGTATCTTGTATCTTGCGTACCATGAAAAGGGCTCTGATCACTGGAGGAGCGGGCTTCGTCGGATCTCATCTGGCGACCACTCTGCTCGAAAAAGAGTGGAGTGTGGAGATCATCGACGACCTCTCCACGGGCAGCCTCGATAACGTCGCTCACCTAAAGGAATACCCTCAGTTTACGTCGATCATAGACAGTGTGATGAACCATTCCCTGATGGAGGAACTCGTAGACCAGACCGACGTGGTTTTTCATCTAGCGGCAGCCGTGGGCGTGCGCCTGATCGTGGAGCAGCCGGTCCAGACCATCGAGACCAATATCAAAGCGACCGAAGTCATCCTGGAGCTAACGGCCCGAGACCGCAAGCCGATACTGCTCGCTTCGACTTCGGAGGTCTACGGAAAGCTGGATCGCCCACCTTTCAACGAGGAAAACGATCTCGTCCTTGGTGCGACCTCACGTGTGCGTTGGTGCTATGCCGCCTCCAAGATAATCGACGAGTTCCTGGCGCAGGCCTACTACCGGGAAAAGGGGTTGCCGATTGTGGTTGTCAGGCTGTTCAACTCGATCGGGCCTCGCCAGACCGGACAGTATGGGATGGTGGTTCCTCGTTTCGTTCAACAGGCCCTCCAGGGAGAACCCATCACCGTCTATGGAGATGGCACCCAACAGCGCTCCTTCACCTGGGTCGGCGATGTGGTAGGCGCCATGATTGCCCTCGTATCTCACCCCGGCGCCCATGGAAAGATCTTCAACGTTGGCCATGGCAAGGAAATTTCCATGTACGGCCTTGCGGAGTTGATCAAAAAGATGACTAATAGTGAATCCGAGATCAAACTCGTTCCCTACGATGAAGCTTACGAGGCGGGGTTCGAAGACATGCAGAGGCGTCTGCCAGATCTCAGCAAGATTCGGCAACTGATCGGCTACGAACCCACGCTGGACTTGCCCGAAATCCTGGATCGGACTATTCAGCATGAGCGCGGGAAGGCCGCTTCCAATGATGTGCCACTTTGACGGCTCCCCTTCCCCGCGCTGATAACACGCACCGACCCCTTCCAGCTTCCTCGATACTCAATTCACTGGCGTCGCAGGAGGCCTCTCGACAAGGAAGGTGAGATGGAAAGAACCTGGTTAAAACACTACGACGAAGGGGTTCCTCACACGATTGAATATCCCGCAATCAACCTCTATCAACTTTTTCGGCAGAGTGTAGAAAGAAATCCCAGCGGCCTGGCCACTCTATTCTTTGGCGCCCGCATGAGCTACCGGTCTCTGGGAGAGAAGGTCGACCGGTTCGCGTCAGTCTTGGCTGGGCTGGGAGTCAAGAAGGGCGACCGGGTCGCGCTGATACTGCCCAATCTACCGATCTACCCAATCGCGCACTTCGGAGCCCTCAAACTCGGGGCGATACTGACCCCTACCAATCCGCTCTACGTCGAGCGCGAGCTGGAGCGACAGCTGGTCGATTCGGGTGCTGAAACCGTCATCATCCTGGACCAACTCTATCCGCGCCTGGCCCAGGTGCGGGCGAATACCCCGGTCAAGCGGGTCGTGGTCGCCGGAGTCAAGGAGTTTCTTCCCCCAACGGTGGGATTCCTCTACGGATTCAAAAACAAATCCACTCTGACGACACAAGAAGAGGAAGGACTCTACCTCTACCGCTACCGCGACTTGATGCGCCGCAAATTCCCGCCGGCTCCCGCCGCAGAGGTCGATCCGGACGAGATCGCCATCCTGCTCTATACCGGCGGCACCACGGGCATCTCCAAGGCCGCCACCCTTTCTCACCGCAACCTGGTGGCCAACGTTCACCAGACTCAAGTCTGGCTATCGGACGTTCGAGAAGAAAAGGAAATCTTCCTCTGCGTCCTTCCCTTCTTCCATAGCTACGGAATGACGACCGGACTCCATCTTGCCGTCCAATCTCGCTGCACCATGGTCCTACTTCCCCGCTTCGAGCTCAAGGATGTCGTCAAGCAAATCCGGAAGTACAAAGCCACCATCTTCTGCGGCGTTCCGTCTATGTACAATGCCATCAATCACTATTCCGGACTGAAGAGCTCTGATGTTGCTTCGATAAGACTGTGCATCAGTGGGGGAGCTGGGTTGCCCGCCGAAGTGCAGGAGAGCTTCGAAAAGCTGACCGGTGGAAAGCTAGTCGAGGGATATGGACTTTCGGAAGCCTCTCCGGTGGTTCTGGTCAATCCGATTCACGGTTACCGCAAGATCGGAACGATTGGGGTCCCTATCCCCAACACCGATGCCAGAGTGATTGATCCAGAGACCCACGAGCCTCTGGGAATAGGTCAGGTGGGAGAGCTTGACGTCACAGGTCCCCAGATCATGAGCGGCTACTGGAACCGTCGCCAGGAAACAGATCTAGTCCTTCGCGACGGATGGCTGCACACGGGAGACATGGCGGTAATGGACGAGGAGGGGTTCTTTTCAATAGTTGATCGCAAAAAGGACCTCATCCTCAGTGCTGGTATGAACATCTATCCACGTGAAGTGGAAGAAGTCCTTCACCAACATCCCGAGATAGTCGAGGCTGCCGTAGTCGGGGTCCCCAGTCCGGTAAGGGGAGAAACTCCCAAGGCCTTCATTGTGACGACGGCAGGCAGCAGCCTGGGGAAGCGGGAAGTGATGCAGTTCTGTCAGGACAAGCTTTCCCGGTTCAAGATTCCTAAGGAAATTGAGTTTCGCAAGGAACTGCCAAAGAGCGCGGTAGGAAAGGTCCTGAAGCGGGTACTCAAAGAGGAAGGCGGCTAGGCAAAATGTACACGCTTGAGCAGCTTGCCGAGTTGGTTGACAGCCAGAAAGAGGGGGATGGATCTGTAAAGATTTCGGGAGTCCTTCCTTTCGAGGATGCGAGACCCGGGGACATCACGGTAGCCGCCACGCCGAGATACTGGAACAATCTGAAAGCGACGCGCGCCTCGGCGGTCATTGCACCTTTAGCACTACAGTCGGCTTCTCTGCCCCTGCTGCGGACCGCAGATCCCATGCTGGCATTCGCCCGAGTCATTTCGCTCTTCCATACCAAGCCTTTCCACACTCGGGGCATCTCATCCCGAGCCGAAATCGGCAAGGATTGCCGCATCGCCGAGCCTGTCTCAATTCACCCGTTTGTCAGCATCGGAGACGGCGTGACCCTCGGCGAAGAAGTCACCCTCCACTCTGGAGTCAGCGTGGGCGACGGATGTCACATTGGCTCCGGCACGACCTTACATCCCAACGTAGTGATCTATCCTGGAGTTCGCCTGGGAAGACGGGTCATCGTCCACGGCGGGAGTGTTATTGGGGCGGACGGCTTCGGGTACGTCTTCGATGGAGAAAAGCAGGTCAAGATCGAACAGACTGGGACCGTCGAAATCCAGGACGATGTCGAGATCGGAGCCAATAGCTGCGTGGATCGTGCCACCTTCGGATCTACAGTGGTGGAGAAACACGCTAAGCTCGACAACCATGTACACGTCGGCCATAATTCCCGCATCGGAGAAAACACAGTAGTGGTGGGATGCGTCGGCATCTCGGGAAGCGTCACCATAGGGAAAAACTGCATTCTCGCAGGCCAGGCCGGCGTCATCGATCACATCAATATCGGTGACGGAGTCACAGTGATGGTGAAAACGGCCGTCACCCGCGACATACCCTCGAACATGACCATCTCAGGCCAGCCGGGGCGCGATCATCGTCAGCAGCTGCAAATCCAGGCGGTCATCCGAAAACTGCCCGAAATGTACAAAGACTGGAAACAGCTGAAGTCGCTCCTCACGAAACGGAGCTAGATCCTAATGGGAAGGCTGTTTCAAGATCGAGCAGATGAATTCGTATCAAGTAGTCAGTGTCATCGTTGGCTGCAGATCGGGGTCCTCCTACTACTTTCGGCCGTTGCTTCTGACATCGCCATCATGCATTCCCGGGCAGCAGTGCCCCGGAAGAACCTGCCCCCCGCTAAGGGAACCTTTCTGGTCGCCAGTCCCAGAATGGCAGATCCCCGATTTAGCTACTCCGTGATTCTGCTACTCGAGCACGGCAAGGAGGGAAGTCTGGGCCTGATTATCAACCAGGCCACCAAGATCCCCCTGTCTAGAGTGCTCCCCTATCTGGACGACGGCGGCAACGATGAGCACCAATTGTACCTGGGTGGTCCGGTGGGACGAAATCTGCTGATCTACCTCACCCGCCGCGAGGAGCCTCCCGAACGCTCCTCGCACTTGATGGGAGACGTGTATTTCGGGGGTGACAAGGTCGTGCTGGAACAACTTCTCAAGGAGAAGAAAGACGACAACGAACTGCGGCTTTTTTCTGGCCATTCGGGGTGGGCAGCGGGCCAACTGGCATCTGAACTAGCCCGCAAAGACTGGAAGGTGCTTCCCGCCGATGCCTATACAGTGTTCGATGGAGACCTCGACCATCTCTGGCTCGACCTAATCAAGTACCTGCTTCCCCGAGAGGACGTGGTCCGCGGCAACAGCCTCCCCGAGCGTCTCCGGTTACAGGTTTCAAGTTACGGGTTCCTTGATCGTCTGTCTGAAATGGAGCACTCAGTACACTGGAACACTGCTGTCCGGTTTAAAGTCAAATGATATCAACTGGTTAGCGACTCGACCTATTTGTTTGAAAGCGCCAATGCCTAAGTGCTTGAAAAATTGGGATTCCCCTAAGAAGCGTAGCCTTCATCGTGTGCGGGTCATTGCAATGGCTGGGGCGCGAGGCATCTACTTAGGGTCTGCGCAAAAATAACTTGGCGTTTTGGCATCTCATCTTCACACCATCTTCGGCCGCTCCTCAATCGCGAAATCCTCAACGCAGACCCGGCTACGCCTGCGGTTTCGCTCAATCGTTCGCGGTCAAATCTGGTGCAAATCTGAGCGCCAATTTTACCAAGTTATTCTTGTGCAGACCCTAAGAGATGGCGATCGGTCTGAGCGTGAATCCTGCCACCGCCCCTTTGATCTTGTTGACGGTAGAGACATAGCAGAATTCGTACACCCTGTCCCGCGCTAGTTCCTCCAGGTTGTGAAACTCGGCAATGTGTACTCCTTGTTGGATCAACAAATAGTTGTGGACTGGCATGAAGGATCCGTACTTGTCGCGGTAGGCCTTGTTGTCTGCTGCTGCCGGCTTGTACTCGACTCCGCTGGTGTCTCCTCCAACCATCATCGAGCCCTGCTCTTCGACCAGCCATTTCGCGGAAGCTAGATTGATCCCCGCCGAGTCATGGCTATCGATGGTTGCGTGATCTGATCCGGTCTCTCCCCAGAAACGAAGCGTGCCCGTTCGAACCAGAACCACGTCCCCGGGACGGAGTGTAGTCTTCTGCTTTTTCAGGGCCCCCTGAAGATCCTCCGGGGTGATCGCGTAGTTCGAAGGCAGCGCCTCCACCCCTCGATAGCCGGCCACATCAATCAGAATACCCCGAGAAACCACGGGAGGAATGGTGGTCGCGTCGCACTTTCGGATACCCCAGTCTCCGCCCCAGTCAGCCTCCTTGAAGCCGTTGTACCAGTGGTTATCCATTCCTTCAGTTGCGTGCCCAAGGCCATCGATCTGAGTGGCCACATTGTCGTTGATGAAAAGGGCACAACTGTGCCAGGCAGTCCGAGTAGGGTTGTCCTGGATCACCCCAGGAATGTCTTCCTGGCGCTTTACCCCCTCCGGGGAGCGAAACATCATCACCTCTGCCGGGCTGTGACCCGGCCATTTATAGGAAGTCCGATCGTAGACGATCCCGAGATCGTAGACTTTCCCTTGATCGGCCAGACGCAGGGCCCCGAGCCGGGAGGCATCGGTCATCTCGTTAAGGGCACCAACCTCGTCTTTTGCCCCCCAGACCCAGCCCCACCCTTTACCCTTCTGCCACTTCTTCATCCCCGGCGACTCCGTCAGAACAGTCGCAGCTGCCATAGCAAAACCCACAGCGATCGTAAAAACGATCAGAAGAACTTTCCTGTGTTTCATGAATTTCTCTCTCCTGTTTCAGACATCACCCGTCAAACTTCCTCTCCTGAACAACGGCCTCCAAAGCTGGCCCTAATTCGGGCAGACGAAAGCCGAAGCCGGCTTTCTGGAGCCGCCCTGGCAGGACGCGCTTGCTGGAAAGAAGCTCCGCGGCGAAGCCGCCCAGCACAATCTTCAACATGAAGACGGGCGCAGGAAGGAATGCGGGGCGAGACAACACCCGACCCAAAGCCTTGGCAAAATCCCTTTGTCGACTCGGGTTGGGAGCCGTTGCGTTCACAGGTCCCTGCAGCTCCTCGTCCTCCAAGCAAAGGCGGGCAGCGGCTACTAGATCCTCTAGATGGATCCAGGACCACCACTGTCGTCCTGAGCCGAGAGGCCCTCCCAGGCCCAGGCGGGCCGGGAGCAACATCGCCTGCATGGCACCTCCTCCTGAACCCAGTACAATTCCAATCCGGAGCTGCACTATCCGGATACCCAGATCCTGGGCGCGAAGGGACTCACCCTCCCACGCCCGACACACGTCCGCCAGGAAATCGTCCCCCGAGGCCGAGTCCTCCCGGAGTTCCAGATCATCACGATCACCGTAGTAGCCAATCGCGCTGGCGGCAACCATCGACCTGGGTCGGGACTTGCTCTGAGCAAGCGCCTTCATCAGGTTTCTGGTTCCCCCCACGCGACTGTCCCTGATCGCCTCCCTTTTTCGGGAAGTCCAGCGCCCCGTGACCGTCTCTCCTGCGAGGTGAACCACTGAATCCACTCCATCCAAACTCTCCGAGGTCGGGACGTCAGAGATGGGGTTCCAGGCAAAAGCCTGTCTCAACTCCGGCACCCTCCTGCGGGCCGATTCAGGATCTCGAGACAGGGCTACAAGCTCATGCCCAGCCTGAGACAGGACTCGGCAGAGCCGTCGACCTACAAAACCCGTCGCACCGGTTACTAGAATTCGCATCTCCGATTCCCCTTTCCATCTCCCCAGCCGTCGAGGTGGGGGTGGCCTCCGGGCCGCCGTGCTCAAACCAAAAGCTCGCGAGAAGAATACGGCGGCCCGGAGGCCACCCCCACGGTCAGGACTCGATCAGATCACCCAACTCCTCTGCTACCCGATCCCAATCCTGGTACAGTTCGCCCAGCTGGAACTGGATTCTCTGGTGCTCTTGTGCCAGGGCTTGCAGCTGAGTGAAGTGCTCGTCCGTCACCTGCAGGCTCTCTGAGATCTCCTCCTTGCGCTTTTCCAGGGTGTCTATCTCCGCCTCCAGCTGCAACACCCGTAGCTGCCTGCGCCGCCTTTCATTCTTGGAGAGCTCTCGCGAGATAACAGGCACATCGACTTTCTTCCTGGCGGACATGCTCTTTGAGGCCTTCCCCTGCTCCTCTTCCGCCCGACGGCCGAACAATTCATCCAGGTCCTCGATGGGGACCAATCTCTGGTTCTCGATCAGGTAGAAGCGCTTAGCCACCCTCTTCAGGAAGTAGAGATCGTGTGAAACGATCAACAGCGTGCCCGAGTAGCTCGACAAGGATTCCTCCAAGGCTTCACGGCTGCTGATATCCAGGTGATTCGTCGGCTCGTCCAAGACGAGGACGTTCGAAGGAAAGAAGAACAAATGGGCCAAAGCCAGACGACTTCGTTCTCCTCCGCTGAGCTGATTCAGTTTCTTGAAAATATCGTCCTGGGAGAACAGGAAACGTGCGGCCAGGCTTCGGATGTCTTCATCCGTACAGTACGTGTCCAACTCCCTGAGAAAGTCGTACACCGTACGTTCGCCATCGCCGATGGAGGAATTCTGACTGTAGTACATGAAGCTATTATTCAGGCCCGCATCGAGCCGGCCGGCCAACAGAGACAATTCGCCTACCAGGACCTTCAACAGGGTGGACTTCCCGCTTCCGTTTCCTCCCAAGATTCCGACCCGATCGCCACGAGCAATTCTCAAGCTCAGGTTGGTGAGAAGCGGCTTCTCCGGATACCCGACCTCTCCCTCTTCGACCGACAGACTCAAGGCGCCGCCGCGAGCCGATTCCCGAAGTTGAATCTTCAGCGATCGGGTGTCCTCAAGAGGTTTCTCCAGTGGATTCAGCTTCTCCAACATCTTTCTCCGGGACTGGGCCTGCTTTGTCTTCTGCCCCATGATGTTGCGACGAATGAAGTCCTCGGTACGAAGGCGCAGTTCCTGTTGCCGGAGATACTCCTGCTCCTTCAAGGTTCGTCGCTGGCGGCGCAGTTCCCGAGACCGGCTGAAAGACGCCGGATAGTCGTGCAGGAATCCTCCTTCCAGTTCCCAGGTTCGGGTCGTCACCTGGTCCAGGAGATGCCGATCGTGACTGACCAGGACAAAGGAAGTTTTCAGCGTCTGAAGGAACCGGGTGAGCCAAAGAATCGCACTCAGATCCAGGTGGTTGGTAGGCTCATCCAGCAACATCATTTGTCCCGGAGAAGCCAGGGCCTTTACCAGTAGGATCCGGGTCTGTTGACCGCCGCTGAGGTTCCGGCAGGGCATTTCAAATTCGGCTGCCGAAAAACTCAATCCGAGGAGCATGCTTTGGGCGCGAGCCTTGAAATCGTAACCACCCTGCAACTGAAACCTCAGCTGCAGACCCTCATAGACCTCGGCTGCTTTATCGAAGGCTTTACCTCCAACCTCAGACATCTCCGCTTCCAGTTGGTGCAGCTCCTCCTGTATCCGGCTGAGAGGCGCAAACACCTTGAGGACTTCGTCGAGAATGCTGAGGTCGGGATCCAACTTTGCTGACTGTTCTACGGATGAGATCTGGAGGGGCCGTGCTCTCTGGACTCGACCCTCGTCAGGCTCGAGACTCCCAAAGATGAGCGCCGTCAGGGTGCTCTTCCCACAGCCGTTGCGGCCAATGAGCCCGATCCGCTCTGAAGGATTGCACTGGGCCGAGATCCCCCGAAAAATCCAGGTGCCCCCAAATTCCTTGCCCACATTGTCCAGTCGAAAGACCATTCTCTTCCTTCACGCTCCCTATTAACCTGGACAAATGGGTCGGATTGTCGGCGAAAGCTTCCGTTCGACGCGACCTGATTCCATGCCCCAGCGGCAGGCGGCGTGCTAGCCGATCTCCCCGTCCGGCTCCAAGTCTGGCGCCGGCTCCGAAAATTGGATGAACCCCGGGTTGAGAATTCCGCTGGGATCGTAGAAAGTCTTCCACTGTAGAACCTTCTCCCAGGTATCGCCATAGTGCTGCTTCCACCGGGTGTAATCGAAATCGAGCCACCCTGAAAGATAGCGCTTCCCGCCGATCTGGGTACAGAGATCGCTGGCGGTCCTCAGAAGAGCCAGAGATACTGGCAGGAACTGTCTCGAAACCGCCGGCAGGATACCGAACCCGATCATCGAGTCTCCGTCAGGGCGTTTGAGTAGGGGGGAGTCAGAGCTGCTGCTCCTACAAGGCCACAGTGAGACGAGTCCGCCTATCAGAAGGTTGGGAGGAACACTTTTCAGGACACCCCGGACGTAGGCGGCCGCCTGGTCCCAGGGCAGCAGAGCCTCCATCCAGGGGTGGCTCAAATTCCAGGTACCGGTTTGCTTCCAAAGAGAAACAACCGCGTCATTTCGGCTCAAAAACTCGAGCAGCGTTGAATCTTCTGTGTGTACTTGACGATAGAAACTCAAACCGGCCAGAGACTCCGGTCCGGGGGGGGCGTCGTCGCCATACTCGAGGCTGACGTGCATGGGGTAGAACCACTCTGCAAAAGGGATCTTTATGTCGCCGAGTTTTCGCATTCCCTGCGAACAAGGGGCACACCAAGACTCGACGTGATTGAAGCGCTCCCCTCTGAGGATCTTCCTCTGATCCCGCATCAAGGTTTCAAGGTTATCGTAGAGCAGGAAGTAGGTGCGTACTCTGGGAGCAGACCTCCGGAGACGAATGCGTGCCTTGACGATGATCGAGAACTGGCCGAACCCGCAGCGGGAGCACTGAAACAGGTCTTCGTTCTCCGTTGGGGAACAACGAACCAGATGTCCTTCGCCAGTGACCACCTCAAGTTCTTCTACCTGGGATGACAGGGTTCCATGCCGATGAGAAGCGGCTCCGAAACCCGCGGTAGACAGGGCTCCCCCGACCGTAACATCGAGACTGTCGGTAAGAACGCAAGGGATCAATCCCTTCTCATGGGTCTCCCTCACCAGGTCCCGCAAGAGCACCCCTGCTTGAACCAGGGCCGACTCTGCATCGATACTCTCGACGCGATCCAGGGAGCTCAAATCGATCAGGATGCCACCCTCGGATAGCGACTGTCCACCCTGCGAGTGGGCGGAACCACGAACTGAAACGCTCCAGCCCTCCTGGGCCGCAATCTTTACGACGTTCTGCACGTCTTGCGGAGACGCGGGCACGACCAGGGCCTTGGGAGTCCGGCGGACGATCCTTCCGAAATCGGTTTCTACCTCCTTGAGGGTTTCCTCGTCCTCGTAAACCTTGCCCTCAATCGCCTTCTGCAATTTGGCTATGTCCATCAAACTGCTCTTCTGCCGTCTCCGCCCACCTTACTTCGTCGAGTCTGACGCTGGGAGTGCCCCCCCCGAAGAGTCAATGGTGGCCAGAAAACCAGCGACTACTTGCTTGACCAGTTTACGCTCGCCATCGACTTGATAGTTCATGATCTGCATTTGCTTTTCCGAAATCACCTGCTTCAAAGCCAAAAGCGCAGCAAGAAGTTCGGGGTGCTGCCTCAGGGTTTCGCTACGGACGACAGGTGCCGCGTAGTAGGGGGGGAAGTACTTCAGATCATCCTCCAGAATGAAGAGATCCAGTGCCGCCACCAGGCCCTCAGTGGAGTTGCCGGCGATCAGGTCGACACTTCCTGCAGCCAGAGCCCGATACATCAGCCCAAGTTCCATGACCTTCGTATCAGCGAAGCTCAGTCCGTAGGTCCGGGCGAGTCCTTTGAAACCGTCTTTGCGCTCCATGAACTCGTATCCGAAACCTGCGACCCACTCGGGAGCAAAGGAAACGGCCTCCGAGAGGCTCTTGACTCCCAGCTTCCGAGCCTCGTCAGCACGGATCATGATCGCAAAGGTATTGTTGAATCCCAGAGGCTCCAACCACTCCAGATCCCGCTTCTGATAGTCCTCTTTGACGTGCAGGTAGACTCTCTGCGGATCGCTGACCGGCTTTTGTTTGAGAATAGCTGTAAAGGCAGTACCCGTGTATTCGACGTAGGCATCGATATCCCCCAAACGCAAGGCAACGTCACAAATAAAGGTACCGCCCAGATTGAATCGCCGATCCACCTCAAGTCCTGTCTTGCGTTCGATCTGCTGGGCAAGAATCTCGCCCAGAATGATCTGCTCCGTGAAGTTCTTGGAGCCGATGACCACCTCATCAGAGCCACCACAACCCGTCGTAAGAGTGAGCAAGAACAGCAGAGTCCACCTCATGACACGACTCCCTTCGCATTCCCACGTCTTGCTGAATCGCCTCTTGCTTCTTAATTAGCACCTGGGGGAGACAAGTAGCGTTCTAGCTGATTCAAGCCAAAGTCCATCAGTAGGGCCAGCAGAGCGGCGGGGATGGCACCTGCCAGAATCAGCGTCGTGTTGACACTTGCCACCCCGCGGAAAATGTAAACACCTAGTCCCCCTGCGCCGATTGCGGCGGCGATCGTCGCTACGCCCACCGAGGTTATGGCCGCGACTCGGATTCCGGCCAGGATGATCCCAAGGGAGAGGGGCAGCTCCACCTGAAGCAGGAGGTTCCGGTCGGTCATTCCCATGCCGAGGCCTGCCTCCCGGATCGCGGGGTCCACCTTCCGAATCCCGATAAAGGTGTTGCGAACAATAGGAAGCAAGGCGTATAGGATCAGAGCCACGATCGCCGAACTCGCCCCAATCCCGCCAACTATTGGAACCAGAATGAGAAATCCGAACAGCGCCAGGCTTGGAATGGTCTGGACCACGCTGGCGAAGCCCAGAATCCCCTTCTCGAGTCCGGGGCGCCGTGTCATCAGGACGCCGGCAGGAATCCCGATTGCTGCCGCAATCAATACCGACACAAAAACCATCCAAAGATGCTGGCCCGTCAGGGACAGTACCTCATTTCCGTTTTCGAGCAGGAACTGCCAGAGACTCATCTTGTTGCTTTCAGTTACCTCGAGAGCTCAGCGTCTCACCTAGTTCTACCAATGCGCGTAGAGGCTCCAGAAACAACTTGATCTCAGGATCATCGGAGACCAGAAGTTTGGAAGCCGTTCCGCTCACCTTGAGGGCTCCGTCCTTCATCAGACCGATCCGGGTACCCAGGCGTAGAGCCTCCGCGAGATCGTGCGTGACAAAAAGTATCGTCTTGCCCAGACGTTGTTGAAGACTCTGAAACTCTTGCTGGATTTCGCTTCGCGTCAGCGGATCCAGGGCTCCAAAAGGCTCGTCCATCAGCAAAATAGGCGGGTCAGCCGCCAGTGCTCGCGCTACGCCAACACGCTGCCGCTGTCCCCCCGAAAGCTGCCAAGGGAACCGGTCTACGTAGTGTTTCGGTTCCAAGCCCAGCAGGGCAAGCAGTTCTTCCACTCGATTCCGGGTTCGGGCTTCGTCCCATTTTTCGAGCGACGGTACCAAGGCGATGTTCTGAGCGACGGTCCGATGAGGGAAAAGACCCACTTCCTGTATCACATATCCGATACCTCTTCTGAGCCGGATCGGATCCCAATCCCGGGTGGAACGACCTTCGACGTTGACCCGACCGCTGCTAGGATCGAGCAAGCGGTTGACCAGCTTGAGCGTGGTTGTCTTTCCGCAGCCGCTCCTCCCCAACAAGACAAAGGTCTCGCCCCGATGAACTTCCAGGTTCAGGTCGGAAAGCACCCGGTTCCCAAGAATGGTGTGGGAAACCTGAACGAACTCGATGACTGCGCCAGACATAGAATCTAGGTTACAGGGTACAGGTTGCGGGTTGAAGGGAGCAAGGGGAATGTCTGAACGTCGCACGTCCCTCAGCCGGCAACAGGCAGTCTTGGAACTGACAGCTGCGGAAACCTGAAAGTTAGGGAACTCATCACCGGTGAGCCACTACCTGGGACGTTCCGACGTTCAGACGTGCGACCTGTTGTCGAAGCTTCAGTCTTTGATGACACCTCGGCTATAATCACCGCTAAGGAGAAAAGAACTATGCCCTTCGACATGAGACACAACAGCCGCATTCTTCTGGACGGTCCCGATCGTGCGGGAGCCCGGTCCTTCTTTAAGGCGGTCGGCTTCACCGACGAGGACCTTCAGCGACCCATTGTAGGAGTGGCTCACTGCTGGATTGAAGTGACACCCTGTAATTTCAACCATCGACGCCTGGCAGAGAAGGTCAAAGAGGGTATCCGGGCGGCCGGAGGGACACCGATCGAGTTCAACACCATTACCGTAACCGATGGCATCGCCATGGGGACGGAGGGGATGAAGGCCTCTCTCGTGAGTCGGGAAGTGATCGCCGACTCGATCGAGTTGGTCTGCCGAGGACACATGTTTGACGGGCTCGTCGCCATCGCAGGCTGCGACAAGACCAGCCCCGCCGCTGCGATGGCGATGATGAGGCTGAACATCCCCGCTTTGGCCCTCTACAGCGGTTCTATCCAGCCTGGCGAGTACAAAGGACGCAAGCTGACCATCCAGGACGCCTATGAGGCGATCGGGGCTTACAACGCAGGACGGATCGACGAGGATGAGCTCTACGGCGTCGAGAACCATGCCTGCCCTGGAGCTGGCGCCTGTGGCGGTCAATTCACCGCCAATACCATGTCGACCGCTTTCGAAATGCTGGGGATTTCTCCGATGGGCTACAACGGTGTTCCGGCCACTGATCCCAAGAAGGATGACGTCGCTTTCGAATGTGGGCGGATCGTGATGAAGCTCCTGAAAAAGGGAACACGTCCGCGGGATTTGCTGACACGCAAGGCACTTCTCAACGCCATTGCCGGTACCATGGCGACCTCAGGCTCGACCAACGCGGTCCTCCACCTATTGGCCATCGCCAGGGAGTCCGGAATCCGACTGAGCCTCGACGATTTCGATCGGCTCTCTCGCAAGACTCCTGTCCTGGCTGATCTCAAACCAGCAGGGAGATTCACGGCGCCTGACATGTATGAGGCTGGGGGCATGCCCTTCCTGGGCAAACTCCTGCTCGAGGCAGGCGTGTTGCATCCGGAGCAGTTGACGGTGACCGGCAAGACCCTCGGGCAAGAACTGGCAAAGGGCAAGGGTCGTCGGGGCCAACAGGTCATCCGCCCGGTTTCGAATCCGATCAAGCCCAGCGGAGGCCTCGTCATCCTGCGCGGCAACCTCGCCCCCGAGGGCTGCGTGCTCAAGATCTCTGGCGTCAAGCAAGAGGCCCACCGGGGTCCAGCCCGAGTCTTCGACCGAGAGGAAACGCTATTCGCCGCCGTCAAGGCTGGCAAGATCAAAACCGGAGATGTCATTGTTCTTCGCTATGAAGGGCCCGTAGGAGGACCCGGAATGAGGGAAATGCTCTCCGTCACCGCGGCCATTCAGGGAGCCGGTCTGGGAGACAAGGTAGCCCTGATCACGGATGGTCGGTTTTCTGGAGCTACACACGGCTTCGTCGTCGGTCATATCACCCCTGAAGCAGCCTTGGGCGGGCCCCTGGCAGCCGTAAAGAAAGGCGACATCATCACCCTGGACGTCAAGAAGCGCCTCCTTCAGCTGGAAGTGTCCAAGAAGGAAATAAAACAGCGACTCAAGAAGTGGAAGGCTCCCAAGCCCCTCTACAAGACGGGTGTACTGGCAAAGTATGCGAGAACGGTTTCCTCCGCATCCGAAGGAGCCATCACCTTCTGAGCGCCTGGGATGACCCATTTGGTATTCTAAAAAAGGGAGGAATCGTTCCATGAAGCGTTGCTCGCTACGGTCGCTCTTGACTGCGTCCCTGCTACTCCTGGCCTTTTCAACCAGCCCCGCTACGGCACAGGAAGAATCCGAGCAAGGAGAGGTCGAGAAGCTCAAGAAGCAGGTCGAGGCCTTGCAGAAGGAGCAGATCAGACTCCGAAAGGATCTGAACGCGGTCAAGAAACTGCTCGCGGCTCAGAATCAGGCCAAGAAAAAGGATCCATCTCAAGGCAAGTTGGTGAAAGTTTCCGGGCCCTCCAGGGGCAGGCCGGACGCGCGCTTGACCCTGATCGAGTTCTCGGACTACCAATGAGGCTACTGTGGAAAACACGTCCGTGAGACGTACCCGCAAATCGAAAAGCACTACATAAAGACTGGCAAGCTCAAATATGTGGCCCGGGACCTGCCTCTCGTAAGCATCCATAAAGAGGCCTCCAAGGCCGCCGAGGCGGCTCACTGTGCTGGGGCCCAAAACAAATTCTGGGAAATGCACGATCGCTTGTTCGCCAAAGGTACCCGACTGGGCGCGGAGACCTTCACTAGCCTGGCTCAAGAACTGGGGTTGGATATGACCCGTTTCGAAAGCTGTATGAAAGAAGACAAGTTTGCTCCTGAGGTCAAGAACTCACTCGCCGTGGCACGTCAAGCTGGCGTGACCAGCACGCCGACTTTTCTGCTCGGATATACGGTGCCCAAGAGCGACGAGATCCAGGTAATGATGTCCATACGCGGTGCGCAAGGCTTCAGCAACTTCAAAAGAGCTATGGATTCTTTGTTGCGAAAGACCAGCAAATGACTTCATCGTCACATCAGGTCCTCAAACACTCAAACCGGGCTTCGTCCACCCGCGACTTCATTGCCGAGCTAGGTGTTCGCCCTGTTCTCAACGCTTCGGGGACCTACACCAAGTTGACAGGATCCCTCATGTCTCCGGAGGTCACCGAAGCCTGGCAGCAGGCGGCTCAAAACTTCTATCGCCTGGACGAGTTCCACGACGCAGTAGGAGAGCGCATCGCTTCCCTGGTTGGCGCCCAGGCAGCCATGGTATCCGCGGGAGCCGCCTCGGCACTCACCCTGGGGACAGCCGCCTGCATCACCGGCAACTGCGAAGAACGCATTCATCGGCTTCCCGATACCTCTGGAATGCCTAATCAGGTGATCATTCAGAAGTCTCACCGATTCAACTACGACCATGCCGTTCGTAACTGCGGAACCACATTCATTGAAGTTGAAACCGTCGAGCAGTTGGGGGCGGCTGTCAACCCGCACTCCGCCATGATGTTGTTCTTCAACGCCGCCGATCCGCTGGGACAGATCCACGCCGCAGATTTCTCCAGACTAGGTCGGGAGCACGGTCTTCCCACCTTTATCGACTGTGCGGGTGACGTGCCTCCGGTTGAGAACCTGTCGCGCTTCTTGAAGCTGGGATTCGACCTGGTGACGGTTTCGGGAGGAAAAGCGATCCAGGGTCCGCAGAGCACTGGTCTGCTGATGGGAAGAAGAGATTTGATCGAGGCGGCCCGACTCAACACCTTACCTAACTCCGACACCATTGGTAGGGGCATGAAGGTAAACAAGGAGGAGATGCTGGCCCTACTGGTGGCGCTTGAGTCGTATCTTGAGCGTGATCACGAACGGGACTGGCAGCTCTGGGAAAAAGGCATCCAGACCATAGCCGAGAAGCTCCAAGCAATCTCGGGCGTCGAGACCGAAACCTACATCCCCGAGATCGACAACCACACCCCCCATCTGCGCATCCGCTGGAATCAGGAGCAGATTCGAATCGGCCCGCAAGAGGCCATCGCCGAGCTTAGTGAAGGCGAACCGTCGATTGAGGTAGTCCCTGAGAAAGAGGATCTGGAGGTCACTGTTTGGATGCTCCGGGAACATGAAGTCCAGCTCGTTGCCGATCGGATCGCCGAAGTCTTGGAGAGCAACCGACTAACCTGAAACTTCAAGAATCCGTCGCACATCCGAGCGTCTGAACGTCGCACGTCTCCTGTCCTCCGAAGGTGCCGCCAACGGGTGAACTACCAGCGTTACGAAGCCCAGTCCGACAGAGCCGCGAACGACTTGAGCCGTTAGCAACATGAGTCCCGGTCCCGAGGAGAGAGCCGGACAACTCTTCCCCACGCAGTGACGCACAGATCCCCAGTAGCCGGAAGTTTCTTTCTCGAATGGGGCAGCGCACAGGGGCGGGGCTCAGCTGAAACTTCATTGGACAGGAAATCATGCGAGAGTCGCCAATGACAGAGCCGTGACAGCGTAGGATGGGCACTCTTGCCGTCGGGGACACCGACGACGGGCAGGAGTTGCCCGTCCTACAAACGTTACTCAGCTATCGATGCGGGTAGCTCGCTTCGCATCGCCACCCCTGCAGGGCGCTCCTTACTTGATCACAACAGCCGGATATCCCTGGGCCTGCGTATTGAACTCACTGTCGACAATGAAATTGATCCCTTGGCCCGACGGAAATTCGCAGAGAGCGAACAAGTGACCGACGAAGGAGCCGTCCACACCGGTAGCTCGGAGTATTTCGCTCACCAATACGCTATAGGTTCCGCCAGGAGGAATCTCGCCCTCGCTGTTAGCCCCCGACCCCAGTCCAGCTCGAGACAGTTGGCTCGTCGTGACCACAATCGGTGATCTAGGTTGGCTGGTGGGATAGAGCTGGAACTCGCACCCTCCCTCGCGCGAAGCTTGAGGAAGCTTCCAATGTCCGGCTCTTCGCCCTCCTCAATGACCAGGTCTCGGAGGTCAAATACCCCAAGGACTACGGGTGGTCTACGGCATCCTCCAAAAACGGAACGCAAGATTTCAACTGGAGTGCGGCAACCGTCTGCGCCGACTCGGGGAAAGGGTCCCCAACTTTCCTTATCGAGCGACACGGCTTGACGGCAGCCCTGCTCCGCGAGCGCGAGAAAGCTGAGAGGATCATTCGGAGGGCCGCCACCGCAGACCCGGACGGATTCCTGCGGGAAGGCCCGTTAAGAGAGCTCATCGGAGCCGAGACAAAGAGCCTCAAGCAAATCCCCTCATCTGGAATCAAAATTCAAATCGATCAGGACGACGAACTCGAAGACGTGAATCCGTCCGGACCTTTCGTACCGGCACTCCTGACAGGCGAGGTCTCCGGTTCAGGTTCGGAGAAACCCCTCAATCTGGCTGTCGCCGTCAACGGAACCATCTGCGCCGTGAGTCCGACTGTCCAGATTGAGGACACACCGCATGCCTTCTTCATCATCGTCCCGGAAGAGTCGTTTCGAGCAGGCGGAAAGCAAGTCGACCTCTTTGTGGTACACGAGTCCCCGGAAGGCTATCTTCTGGAAAAAACTCCATAGCACCAATGCCTTAGGGTCTGCGCAAAAATAACTTGGCATTTTAGCATCTCATCTTCACACCATCTTCGGCCGCTCCTCAATCGCGAAATCCTCAACGTAGGCCCGGCTACGCCTGCGGTTTCTCTCAATCGTTCGCGGCCAAATCTGGCGCAAATCTGAGCGCCAATTCTACCAAGTTATTCTTGCCCAGACCCTAAGAGTTTTGCGACACCGTCCGGGGACAGAAGATGTGCGACGCATCGTCCGAGTTTCAGGTTGGTTCGCCCTCTCTGGGGCGCTACTGGAGCTCAATAGAAGCCTTTTCCAGGGCTTCCAGAAGAAACGCTCTGAAGACTCTCATTTCCTTTCATCCCCGGTGGTCACTACGACCACAACTCTCGCCGACAGGAATTCCCCGCCCTTCACTCTTTCCTCCCCTTCATCGGACAAAGTGATGAATCCGTACATCCCATCATCGCTTACGAACGCCGACCATTCACTGGTCAAGGGGTTGTCACTGCCCAGAGGGGTCCTTACTGGGGGTGTTAGGAGATTCGTTGATGCTTCGATGAACCACTCAATTTTTCCTATTTCTTGGGGCTCCTCACTGGTCTTTAGATGAAGATCAAAAACAGCTGATGTCCCTGAGGTAACATGTGTCCCTTCATTCGAGATCCGATCCACGTTATCAGAGGAGGACACTGCGATCTCTGCACTGCAGGTTTCATCAGGCTGTGTGGGCGTGAGGGGGAAGTCTCGAAGCGTCTCGGAATCGAATCTGGCATGCCAATCCAGGAATATCCTGTCAATGATCCGGTGAGCCCGCAATCTGTCAAACTCCTGTTCCCGCAAATGAAAAGTGACCGCACACCGGAGAAAGGGCAGCAACTTCAATGGTTCGTAAGGCCGTGATTGTTCGTTCAAGGTATTGCGTACGAAGATCGTCCAGGACTTGAGCGGAAAGCGGTCGGTGGAGGCGGCACTCGATTGGTCAATTATGTTGATCAGGTCTTCCCCATCGTCTCCCAAGACCGGAACGGATAAGCTCAGCCAGAGGACAAGCGCTGTTTTTTCATCTTTTCACTCTCCTGAAATCAGATGACGGGGGACAGTGTCCCAATGACCAGCCCGGTTTGCTGGAGGGCCACAATCGCGATTCTTCCGGACACCTGAATCGACAGGGTCCCTCGAATTTCACCCACGTCCTTCAACAGTTCGAAGATGAATTTGGCCTCCTGGCCCAAAGCCGACAGGATCAGATCCTGGGTGTCGACAGTGTTCTCGTTCTCATCCCGTAACGTCAGGCGCACCCGGATGGGCCCGGACTCGGATAGGTTGGCAATGGCGATACCGGAATTGGAGCCTCCTCCCTGGTCCACAAAGATGGTCGAACTCCGGATCGCTCCCGAGGATTCGACTGCGGCCTAGGTTAGCAGCTGACCTTCGGAGCGGATTTCAAAGAGGACTTCGCTCCGACCGGTCGCGTTGAGACGAGTCGTGCCCACCCCTGCTGGGCGGGATCTGTCGTTCCGGCGGTTTCTAGCTTGACCATCCCTCCGGCGGGAACAGTGACCGTGAAACTGGAGTCCACTTTTCCGCCTATGGTTAGCTTGAAACCGGTCCAATCAGGCTTAAGGAGACGAATCTGGACCACCGCGTCTGCGCTCCCGTCGTTGCTGACTAAAAAGACGGTCCGAATACCACCTCCGTCTCCCACTTGGGCAAAATCGTGGTAGCTGGCAGATCGCCCGGAAAAAAGGGTCGCGGAAAGACACGCTGCCGCGACCATCCATGCGAGTAACTTCCCTTGCATCTTGGTTGCTCTCCTTTCTGAAAGACGACACCTATTTCTGAGTCGTTCAATTTGATAACCAAGCTCCTCACCCTTTTCTCAACCCACTCCACACCCTTCTGCATCTTTCTTAACCTTCGTCGCATTGATTGTCATCATATTACTCGACAGTATTTTTATCGCGTGGCGATATCTATGAACTCGAGGTCGCCGAGGACGCTCTGGAAGACCGTCTGGAGAAAGAGATCACGCCTCGCGACGATGTGGACCGCGTAGCCTCGGCCGCTAGCTCGAAATCAGCCGACCTTGGTAGAAATAGGAGACGAAGTCCGACCAGGCTTAGAAACTCTATATTTCCAGCAAGTCAGGGCGAGATCCGCGTGGGAGAAAGATGGCAGGCCCAACGGGTCTGAGTTGGAGCCGCCTTGATAACAACTTCATCGAGATCGACAAATTTGCGGCAAAGTTATCGTAGTGGGGTCGGATAGCTGCGTCGATGGTGATGTATTCGACGAGATGGGACTTCAACAGTAGACTAATTCTTGGAACACCGAGATCCTATACCCCTTAATGAGCACGCTCTCGGAATTCAGCTATTGCCTTCATCTCTCGGTGCTTTCTTCCCTCGCAGTGGCCCAACCGCTGTACGATCTTCTTTCCCGCTACCCGGAGTTTTTCGTCGCTCGCCACTCCCGTCCGACTGACATACTACTCCTGGTTCTCTTTCTCACCCTGCTTCTTCCGCTTTTCTTCGTTGTGGTCGAGAGAATCGGTGGCGAACTGGACGGTCGCCTGCAAAGACTCTTTCGCGCCATCTTCCTCACCCTGGTCCTCGCCATCATAGCCTTGCAGGTTCTGAAGCGGATTCCCGGCATCCCCGGATTGCTCCAGATAGCGGGTGCGCTGCTGGTTGCTTCAAGCCTCTGCGCGCTCTACGTACGCTCGGCCCAAACACGGTTCTACTTGACGGTGCTGAGCCCGGCCATCCTGTTGTTTCCGGCCCTCTTTCTGTTTTCTTCTCCGCTGTACCGCATCCTTTCCCCCACCCCTCTGACCGAACCTTCGAGGCGCTAACGGGAGCCAATACCCCGGTGGTCTTGGTTGTGTTTGACGAGTTGCCCTTGGTGTCCTTGTTGGACGAAAACCGGCAGATCGACCCGATCCGCTATCCGTTCTTCGCCTCGCTTGCCCGTGATTCCCACTGGTTCCGAAATGCAACCTCCATCAGCTACTCCAGTTTGGTATCGATTGCCGCCATTCTGACCGGGAGCTATCCGGAACCCGAGGACCCGAAACTACCCTTGCTGGTTGACCATCGCTGGAATCTTTTTACCCTTCTGGCAGGTTCCCATGAGCTTCGCGTATTCGAAAATGGAACTCAACTCTCGCCCACTACGGAGAGCCCGAAGAGTCTAGCCAGGCGGCTCTCTAGCCTGTTCTGGGACCTATCCCTGGTTTACAGCACACTTGATTCTTCCCTCCGAGCTGACGGACGGCTTACCTACGATCACGGCGGGTTGGAAGAACTTTCTAGATGGCGGCGGCGATCCAGCCGGAAACAGAAAACACAAGACGGAGTCTGAGTCCAAGGAACCGGACCGATTCGATTTTTCGGACCGATCCCGAAAATTTTACCAGTTCGTCGATTCCATCGCAGCCACCGAAGAACCGGGATTCTACTTTTTCCACTCCATGCTGCCACACCGACCGTGGGCCTTCACGCCTAGTGGGAAGCAGTATCTATGGCGAGGAAGCTCAGCTGTTAAAGGTCTGGCTGATGGAAAGTGGGGTGATGACGAGTGGCTCGCCATCCAGGCTCAGCAGCGTCACCTTCTTCAGACCGGATTCGTGGACAAGCTCCTGGGGAATTTAATCGCCAAGCTCAAACAGACAAATCTCTACGAGCGGTCATTGATCATCCTGACCAGCGATCATGGCATCAGCTTCCGCCAGGGCGAGCATATGAGAAGGGTCACAGACTCCAACCATGCCGCCCTTACGGCGGTTTCCCTGCTGGTCAAGACGCCCCACCAGAAGGCGGGAAATGTGAGCGATCGGAACCTGGAAACCATCGATATCGTACCCACCGTTGCTCAAGTACTTGGTATCGATCTACCCATGAAGGTTGACGGTCATTCGACTTTCGATCACACCCAGCATAAAAGAGCGACAAAAAGGGCCTTCATGGGTGGAAGTAAGAAGTACGTTTTTGATGCCCGGGATGAGTCGAAGTACGAATCTGTTGCGAGAAAGCTCGAGCTTTTCGGATCGGGCGCTTGGGACCAGCTCTACCATATTGGACCCAATCGAGCTTTGCTGGGAAGAAAGGTGAGTGAGATCGGTTGGTCGCAAGCAGCAGATGTCCAGGTCGCAATCAAGGGCGAAGCCTTCTACGCGCGTATGCAAGCGGACGTACCCTTCATCCCCGTCAACATTGAAGGAAGGCTCTCCCTCAACTCACCGCCTTCGCCGGGCGCACAGGTGGCGGTCGCCATTAATGGGCGAGTGCGTGCTTCGAGCCAGACCTCACCTCTGCTTGCAGGAGGCAAGATCTTTTCGGCTATGGTGCCCGAAACGGCATTCCAGCCGGGGCAAAACCAAGTGGAGACTTTTCTCGTCTCCAAACCGGATAATCGGCTTCGGCTCCTGCGTGTCGCTTCCGCGTCCAGGCGCTCCTATAGGATTTTGCGCTCGCTCGAAGACAAGAAAGAAATACTCCTCGCCCCTGATGGAGAACCGATTACAGTCACGACAAAGGACCCTCTGGGAGGGGTGAGAGCCGAGATCAACCGAACAGACTCTCGAGTCTTTCTGCGAGGTTGGGCAGTCGACTTGCGCGATTCCCGGCCAGTTCGTTCCATTCTGGTTTTCAGAAATGGGGAGTTACTCGAATCCGGAGCGACACTCGTAAGACGGTCCGATATCGCCAAAAGGTTTGAGAGTTCGGAGCTTCTGGAATCGGGGTTCCTCTTTGAGTTCCCCGCCGCCTTGTTTGAGGATCCCCCAGCGACAGAGGTTCGCGTGTTCGCAATCTCCAACAGCCACACCGCTTCCGAGCTCAGATACTTCGCCCATCACGGCGCCGAGTGGCCGTTTGCTCCTCCCAGGAAGGCTTTCGCTCCTTCCTATCTCTGGGGCTCCAAGATCTAGTTCGGTCGCGAGGGAGATGCCGAAAGATATCAGGAAATGGGATGGGCAATCCGGAGAACAACTTCACCTGGAGTTTGGGAAAACGCGCCTCACTTGTTCTGGAAGTCCCCCGCCCCAGGAATCCAGTGTTGTTGGAGGCCGAGATCGCTCCAAGCAGGGACAAGAGGATTCTGGGGCTTGCTTTTCGGTCGCTGCAACTCACGGAGCTCTAGGAGTCTGCGCGGTAGAAATGATCGTAGCGAGAGAGCGGGGAATCGAGGCCAGATTTTCTCGATTTTGAGGGGAATAGTTGTTCTATTCGTCGAAAAATCGGGGAAATATGGGCCGATTCTACCGTTTTCGTAGTAGATAAGTTTCTACCGCGCAGACTCCTAGCCCGGATTTCTCATCGCTTGTCGTGGCGAGGCGCCGCAAAGGCCGTCCTGACAAGGCTTGTGACCGAGACCACTCGTGGCGAGCCCCCGCAGTCGTACTCGTGCAGTACGTCGAGGCGGCCGACCGAGCGCAACGCAGCCAGAACGGATGTTTGCGGCGACGCAGTAGACCAGCGATGAGAAATGCGGGCTAGGGGGCCGAGGAGGGGCGGTCTTGAGAACTCATTGGGACTGAGGTAGGAGGCCTCAGAGAGATTCCGGCTTCGGGACTCAAGGTTCGAATCGATCAACCTCCAGAGTGCGACAGCGTCAATATGGAAGATCTCCTGACTCCCAGGTCGAAGGGTAGGCTGAAACGGCAGACCGTCGAGCACCTCCTCGCCCGGCTGCAGGACCCGAATCGCCTGTATTGATTCTGGTACTATTTCCTAAGACGGATGCGCTTCGAACTGATTCTCGCGGGACTGCTCACGCTGCTGATGATGGCTTCTTCCAGCGCCCAGAACCGGGCTCGAGCAGAACTGCCGTCGAGCCGGGGACCCGTCACCATTGAAGCCGGACTTCTGGCAAAAGAATCAGCTGACCGCTGGGTGGCCTATGATCGGGTAGTCATCCGTTTCCAGAACACCATCATCAAGAGCTCCAAGATCAGCTATAACCCCATTACCGAGGAAGCAACCTTCGAGGGTGGGGTGGAGCTGATCGACGGGACACAGTGGCTCAAAGCAGGTCGAGCAGAGCTGAGATTGAAGGACGATACCGGAGTCCTCTACGAGGTTGAGGGCTTCACCGATCAAGCACTCTTCGTCAAGGCTAAAAGGCTGGTCAAGACAGGGCCCGGAACCTACATTGCAAGTGACGGCTTCATCACGGCCTGCGATGACGCTGTCCCGAAGTGGAGCTTCAAGCTCAAGAAGGCGAGAATTCGACTGGATTCCTCCGCCCGGATCAAACACACGTTCTTCAGGATCAAGGGAATCCCCGTTTTCTACCTGCCATACGTGGCCATCCCGACGGAAAAAAAGAAAAGGTCCAGCGGCTTCATGATTCCGAGCACAGGAAATTCAAATAAGAAGGGTCGTCGTCTCAGTCAAGCCTTCTATCTGGTCCTGGGGGACAGTGCTGACGTCACCGTGCACGAAGACTACTTTTCGGAGCGCGGTTTTGGGCACGGCGTCGCCTTCCGGACCCGGCCCAATGCAACCACCACCCTACAGTTGGACGGATATCTTCTTGACGACAAAAAGGGTCAGGGAGGCGCCAGTTTCAATGCCACTGGGGAAACATACTTCGCCAACGGATTCAGGGCCGTCGCGGATTTCAACCTGGTTTCCAATTTTCTCTTTCGGCAGGTTTTCTCAGACAACTTCTTTACCGCCACACAGCCCACCGAAGTTTCAAGTGTCTTCCTCACCAATAATTTCCAGTCCCGGTCGGTCAACATACTCGTCTCCCGTGAGGAAACCCTCTTCCCCGGCCGTAATGCAGTCATCCGGAGCTTTCCCACGTTTCAGTTCAAACTCCACGGCCACCGATTTTCCAGGCTTCCCTTCTACCTGGATCTAGACACCGCAGCCGGGGGTTTCAGCCGTGCTGATAGCCTGATCGAGACCCCAAGCATGACCCAACGCCTTGACTTCTTTCCGCAGTTGTACTTCTCGCTTCCCCTCTTCCAGGGTCTCCGAGTCACCCCAAAAGTCGCGTTCAGGGAGACCTTCTACAGCGACAGCTTGACCTCGAAGGAATCGTCCCAGTCAGGGGGAGTCAGCGGCGATAATCTGGCCCGCCAGTACCTCGAACTGAGCCTGGACCTGAAGGGATGGGGGCTCTCGAAAATCTACCGCGAGTCCTCCCTATCCGGCTCTTGGAAACATCTGATCGAGCCTACCGCTCGCTATCAATACCGGTCGGGGATCGACGACTTCAACCGGACCCTTCGCTTCGACGAATACGACACGATCACCAACTCGCACGAGATTGAGTACGGGATCTTCAACCGAATTTTCGTCAGGCGGGGCAGTGGAGAGGACCGTCAGACACGGGAATGGCTTTCGGTAAAAGTGGTCCAAAAGCACTTCTTCGACCCGGATTTCGGAGGCGCCTTCGAGGCAAACACGGTAAACCAGTTCTCTACCTTTACCTCATTGTCTGGCTTCCATTTCGGCGGAATCAGACGAGATTTTTCACCGGTAACCACGCTGGCCCGGGTGACGCCTCAGCCCGGCTTCAGCTTCGATGCCAGGACTGACTATGATCCCGACTTTCATCGACTCCGAAACTTTGGAGTTGCCGGCCACTTCATCCGAAGCCAGCTTCTACTCTCAGCCGCCTATTTCCGAACCCGAGAACTGGAACAAGGCAGCTTCGAAAGCAACCAGATTCAATCTCATATCGCCATCGGGCGTCTTCGTCGTGGTCTTTCCGCCTCCGGCACCCTCAGATACGATGCCGAAAGCTCGCGCCTCCTGAACCACCGTGCTCGCTTGAACTATTTCTGGGACTGCTGCGGGGTCTCGGTGGACTATCAGGGCTTCAACCTGGGTGCCCGGCAAGAGAGTCAGATTCGCTTCGCCTTCTTTCTGAAGGGGATCGGCTCGCTGGGCACCATCAGGCGTCCCAGAAGTCCGTTTTAGGGCGTTGTCAAATCAGCGGCTTCCAAGGTGAATCGAGGGCACAATCACACTGCATGACCGATGATTTCAGGCGGAAAGCGATGGCCTCGATATAATGAACTCATCCGGCAATGGTTGCCGAGCGTCGCTTGAATTGACAATGCCTTCAAACGAACCTGCAAAAAGGCTGGCATCGACGACTTCCGGCTGCACGACCTCCGCCACCATTTTGCCTCGGTACCTCACGATGAAGGGACATGCTCAGAGAGCAGTCCAGGAACTACTCGGCCACAAAGACCCCAAAATGACGATGCACTCTTCCTATCTTTCGCCTGAGCATTTGAAGGCGGCGGTGGGCTCACTGGATGAATTGGGGTTAGAAGTCAGCCAAACCAAGGCGTCGAGATGATTTTTTTGGCTTTGACATGGACACCATTTGGACATCAAATCCTTCACGAGTCCCGCTGCCCAAGCCATTTATCCAAACCAAATAGTTGATTTTAAATCGGATAAATTTGGTAGCCCAAAAGGGAGTCGAACCCGTGTTACCGCCTTGAGAGGGCGGTAATACCTTTCTTGAATTTCACGTAACTGATTGTTAATAAGTGAGTTAGAGTGACAGAACAGAGACCTTCAAAAATTCTGGGCCGGATTTGGGACACTTTTTTCCGCTGGATCCGGGTCCAGGTCGGTGACCGCGCGGCGCAGATGCTCGGGGCTCAGATGAGCGTATCGCACCGTCATCGCCACCGTTTTGTGCCCGAGCAGCTCCTGGACGGTTTTCAGGTTGTGTCCCTTCATGGTCAAGTGGGAGACGAAGTGGTGGCGCAGGTCGTGGAAACGAAAATCGGCAATCCCGGCCCGCTTACAAGCCCGGCCAAAGGCGACGCTCACTTTTTTAGAATCCACCTGCCGGCCGTCGGCCTCAGCGAAAAGATACGCCGTATCGAGACGCGTGGGCAATCCTCTGATGGTCGCCCAGACCGTGTGATTCATTGGTACGGCTTTCCGCTCGCCGTTCTTGGTTTCGTCGATCACGATCAGTAGGTTTGACTTGTCGACGTTCGAGCGCTCAAGGTTCGTGATTTCGCTAAGCCGCAGGCCCGTATGCGCCGCAATCAGCACGATCGGCCTGAGCCAGGACGGACATGCTTCAAGCAGGCGAGGAACCTCGTCGAGCTCCAGATAGCGCACGCGCCCCGGCGGTACTTTCAGGGGCTTGACGTCCGCGATTCGGTTCGTGTAGACCTTTCCCCACTCGATCGCCTTCCCGACGATGTGCTTGAGTAGCTGGATTTCTTTGTTGATCGTCGCCGGCGCCCGGCCCGCAGCCTTTCGGTTCACTCGGAAGCTCTCGACGTCCTGGGCCGCGATCCGATCCAGACTCCGATCGGCAAAGGCCGGAATCGCAGCCGGTCGAGAATGCCCTCGTCGCGGGCGACGGTGCGGGGGCTCTTTGCCAGCTTGGAGTATTTGAGATACTGGCCCCGGATCTGGACCAGCGAGCAGGTAGGCGGAGGGAAGATCCCGTCAAACTGTCCCCGTCGGACGTCTGTCAATCGCGACTCCAGGGCGCTTTCGGCCTGCCGGCGGCTGTAGCCTACGCGTTCTTTTTTCCGGATGTGCTGGCCCGTGTCCGGTAGAATCGCCGCATAGTCGATGTAGTAGACGCTCCGACCGTGCCGGTCCTTGCGGGTGAATACTCTAGCCATTCTTTTTGCATCCCTCACAGGTTGAGACGGGGCGGACCCGAAAGCCCGCCCCCGTGCCGCTTTCAGTCGATGCGCCGAGGCCAAGCCAGAGCCTAGGCGGCCGTGCCTCAAGCGTTTGATCTCCACTCCCCAATTCCTTCGCGCCAGAACGGTGCACACCACTGACGGGCAAAGGCAAAGGCAGGGGCAAAGACGGGAACCCCGATGATTTATTTGACAGTGGCGGCCGGCTCAAACGAGATCTTGCTGGCAACGCTGAACTTCTTGTAGTCCGAGTATTTGCTGGTGGCCTGGAAGCGAAATTTCTTGAGGAGAAGGAGACGGCCCCATCCTCGGAAAGATGCCTGATCTGGCAGCCAGACTTCATCGTTGACCTTGCGGCGCTGGAAAACCATGTGGGCACCTTTTTCGAGTTTGGCCAGGACACTCCATCCGAACTTGATACTTTCGAGC
>Ga0310120_10000590_pt1 | contig 28652 bp, 26 predicted proteins | sample CB27_AW_983_MG_FD_203506 | JGI IMG/M metagenome (GOLD analysis project Ga0310120, IMG submission 203506) | Marine microbial communities from Western Arctic Ocean, Canada - CB27_AW_983 | ecosystem: Environmental > Aquatic > Marine > Oceanic | place: Canada: Western Arctic Ocean | collected...
TCGAATGCCGAGAATGAAGAGCACCGAGGCCACGAGGTAGATTAGGTTAACTGTGACGGTGTTCACCCGCTAGTCCCTCTTCCTGAACATACTGAGCATGCGGTTTGTGACCATGAAACCGCCGACCACATTGATGGTCGCCAGGACCAACGCGGCAAATCCAAGAATAACGGTGAGTCGATTGGGTGAGGCTGTCGAGAGAATCGCGCCAATGATTGCAATTCCGGAGATGGCATTACTGCCGGACATCAACGGTGTGTGGAGCAGCGGAGGCACCTTGGTGATGACCTCGAAACCAACGAACACCGCGAGCATGAAAATAGTGAGAAGTGGAATGAGTGTGTCCATGGTGTTGCGTCGTTCTCTACGCGAAGTGTTAGGAGGCCGTCTCGAGTGCTTCGCGCACTCGCGGATGCACGACCTGACCATCGTGTGACACCAGGGTTCCCTGTGTGATCTCATCTTCAAGGTCGAGCACGAGTTCTCCTTTATTGATGAGATGAACGAGCAAGGTCGTGATGTTGTTCGAATACATTTGGCTGGCGTGATAGGGCACAGTCGCCGGCAGGTTTGTCGGGCCGAGGACTGTGACACCGCCCGTCACCACTTCATGGTCAGCCTGGGTTGGCTCACAGTTTCCGCCGCGCTCGGCCGCGAGATCAACCACGACACTGCCGGGTGCCATGCCTGCGATCATCTCGGCGGTGACCAACAGCGGCGCCGCCCTTCCAGGAATCAGCGCAGTGGTAATGACGATGTTGCTGGCGGCCACGACCTGAGACATCATCGCTCGTTGCCGCTCATAGAACGCGTCGTCTTGCGCTTTGGCGTATCCGCCCGCATCTTCGGTACCGCCAGTTTCGAGTGAAAGTTCCACGAACGACGCCCCGAGACTCTCGACCTGTTCCTTGACGGCCGGACGTACGTCGTATGCGTCGACTTTGGCGCCGAGCCGGCGCGCTGTGGCAATAGCCTGGAGTCCCGCAACACCGGCGCCCACAACGAACACGCGAGCCGGTGTAAGCGTACCGGCCGCGGTCATCAACATCGGAAACATACGAGGTAGTTGAGCCGCTGCGACGAGGACCGCCTTGTACCCGGTGACGGTCGCCATTGACGACAGGGCGTCCATACTCTGCGCACGCGTGATCCGCGGGATCAGTTCCATCGAAAACGCCGTAACTCCACGGTCGGCCAAGGTCTTGGCGCTCGCGGATCCAATCAGCGGTTCGGAGAACCCCACGATGACCTGGCCAGCGCGAACGAGAGACAGGTCGGCGTCCCCGGCCTTACCGGCGGCTGCGGCCATCCGAACCTGGAGCACAATATCGGCCTCGGCGAAAAGCGAGGCACGGTCGCTGACGATCCGACACCCTTTTGCCTCATACGCGACATCGGGGAATCCCGCCGATACACCCGCGGCGGTTTCGACGATCACGTCGAGGCCGGCTTTCGTCAGCACAGACACCGAGACCGGAACGGTCGCTACGCGCCGTTCGCCAGAAAATGTTTCTTTAGGGATACCGACGATCATGGTCTGCTAGGTTCGATATTGGAGAGGACGCGAGAGATGCTATCACAGCACGCCTGGCAGGAGAGAGCCATGCGCTCGCCCGCTGTTGCGGTTCGCGGTTCCGATAGAAAGAGAACGACTCCCATCTCGGCGCTTCACTTTAGTCACGAAGCCGTTGCCGGGCTCTCGAGTCCTGGAGCCCGATCCGGTTATTTCTCAGTGCTTGTTTCGGAAGGCGAGAACGAACAAGATGTGGAGCCCGAAGGCCAAGACACCGGTGATGACGACAGCTAACCAAGGATTCACGTTTCTTCCTCCAACAAACGGTCGTCAGCTATTGTAACAGTCCCGAACTCCACCTCGGCACCCTCCGTGACTAGTTATCGGCGAAAGAGACGGACCGCCTCGATGCTGTTGTCTTGAGCAGGTTCAGATATCTGGGCAAACGGAGCGCCACTCGCCAGTAACGCGACCATCCCCGTGAGTGCCGACCGAGAGAGCGATGAGAGAGTCATTCCGGTCACTTTTCGCCTCCAAGAGGTGCGTGTCATTCACCTCTACGCTCCAGTCCAAGCCCCCGTCAGCTCGCGGCCAATTTCTCGGAGCGAATCGAGACCGCGGACATCGTGGCACAGGAGCGGCACGACGACCTGAGGGAGCGCGGAGAACACCGAGGCGATTTCCCGTCGGTAGGTTTGCTCTTGTGCGTATCTGGCCTCGAAGAAATCACCTCCGGCTCCCAACTCGTCGGGTAGGACGCGATTGATGACGACCGCGAATACGTTCATGTCGAACCGGCCGAGCAGATTGACAATTTTCCGGCTTTCGAGGATCGAGAGCTTGTCCGGATTGACGACCAGCAAAAACGCAGTCGTGGCGGAGTTCCGTAGTCGGTCACGGGCGACGAGAAACTTACGACGTCGGGTCTCCAGCACGTTATTGAGTTTTCCGCCTAGGCTCTCATCCCGATGGTCCTGAGCGCTGTCGATCATAGAAAGGTCATCACCTTTAATTTGACCCCCACCAAGATGTTTGAGCACCGATCCAAAACGGGAGGAGCGTACCCGGTGCCGAAGCAGTCCATCGGTCCAGGCTGCCATAACCTCGGGCAGCGAGAGCAGGCGTACGGTGTGGCCGCTCGGGGCTGTATCGAAAACCACTAGATCGAATTGAGTCCCACCGTCACCCATCAGCTCGGCCACCCGCTCCAGTAACGCTGCTTCGCTGGCTCCTGGGGCGTGACTCGCGAGGTCGAGCTGGCGGTCGATTTCGTTGTAGAGTCTCGGATGAACGAGTTTCTTCATCTGAGACTTCACCGTCTCGATATGTCGAGCGGCTTCCACATCGGGGTCGATCTCCAGCCCCCAAACGCGATCGACGAGCTGTGTCCGCCTGTCGCCGATCGTCGTTGCGAAGATGTCCCCGAGCGAGTGTGCCGGGTCGGTCGAGACGAGCAGGCAGGTCCGGCCCTCTTCGGCTGCCATCAGAGCGATCGCCGCAGCCGTGGTGGTTTTTCCGACCCCGCCCTTTCCCCCAACGAAGATCAAATGATGCTCGAACAGGTCCCGTAGACTCACTGTCATGGGTTCGATGATCTGTCGTGCTCACATCAGCAGCAGCGGAAGTGGTCGAGAGGCGAATGTTCCATGCCCATTCGCCGGTGCCACTCATGAAAACGCTCGAGCAGTATTGGTTGCAGCTCAAGCGTGTAATAGGTGGCTGGGTTTGAGACACCCATCATCTCGGCAAAGACGAAAAGCATAAATAGGTCGTCTTCGTCTCGGCGTGCCCGGGCTACGGCCCCCCGATAGGGGGCGTGGTAGAACTCGCTGAGGAGCGGCCGAAACCGTCCCCACCATGCACGAGGGAGACTGCTCATTGGTCGTAGGGCGGCGCGTGTCAACCGGTCGGCGTCACCGCCGCCGCATTCCGCCGTTCCCGCGTGAATGCCGACACGGATTCGAGCATGACCATGACTGCGGTGATGATAATCATGATGTCGACCACTACGAGAAAGTACTGTCCGGTCGCGTAGAGGTCCCAGAGCTGGTAGACCGCACTGAGAAAGGCCATACTCGTCACGAAAATCATCGGCGTTAGCGTATATCGTGCAGGACGGCCGAGTTTGACCAGGATTACACTGATCACGAGGAGCGTTAAACCGGCCAGCAGCTGATTAGTGGTCCCGAACAGGGGCCAGATCAACATGCCACCCGAGCCATCCGACCCACCCGCGCCAAAAGCCAGCGCCAAGCAGGCGCCAACCGCGATGGCGGTCGCCGTATAGCCGTTCTGCAACGGTGGGATGTTGTAGATAGTGCCCATCTCCTGGACAATATAGCGCTGGAGACGAACACCGGTATCCATCGTGGTGCCGGCAAAGAGGACCGCCATCACCGTGAGTAGCGTTTCCGCGAATGAAATCGACAGGCCGAGGCCATTATTTACGATTACGGCGCCTCCTTGGACGAAGGCCGTCATACCCCCGGCCCCAAAGGACGAATACATCGTCTCCCACTCGGACAGTGACGCGAAGCCGGCTGTGGCGGCGATGATAGCAACGATCGCCAATGCCCCCTCGCCAGACGACCCTAAATATCCGACAAAGCGAGCGTCGGGCTCGGTGTTGAGCTGCTTGGAGGTCGTGCCGGAGCCGACGAGCCCATGGAATCCTGAGATCGCGCCGCAAGCGATCGTGACAAACAAGAGCGGGACGATCGGAGGGGCGGCTGCGGGCATGTTCTGGTTGATCGCCGGTGCGACGATCATCGGACTGGCAATCAGTACGGCGCCATACAGGATGCCTAATCCGACAAACAGTTGGATGCCGTTGATGTAGTCGCGAGGCTGTAGGAGTAACCAGACCGGTAGCATCGACGCAATGGCGGCGTAGACGAACAACAGCACGATCCACTGGGCAGACGGCGGCAGACTGACCACCGTGGCCGGGAGTTCGACTGGTACCAGTTCGCCGAGAGAGATAACTGCATAGAGGATCACCGTCCCAACGATGGTCGGCCACATGATTCCCACGTGCATGCGGTAAATCAGTACGCCGATGATGATCGCGACGAACACGGCGCTCCAGGCGGGAATGACGCTACTTGGCGTCGCCTGGAATGCATCGGAAATCGCCACGGCGAACACGGCATTAACCATCAATAGCAAGAAAAAAATCACCACCATGAAGAGTGAGCGGGCCCTGACACTGATGACGTCGCCGGTCAGTGAGCCGAGAGATCGTGCCTTGTGTCTGACGCTTGCCCAGACCGCACCGAAATCGTGGACCCCGGCAAAGAAGATCGTGCCGAGGACCACCCAGAGAAACGCCGGGAGCCAGCCCCAGATGACCGCGATTCCCGGACCGATGATGGGAGCGGCCCCGGCAACCGACGTGAAGTGGTGGCCCCACAACACGAAGCGATTCGTCGGGACGTAGTCGATGTCGTCCCGCATCGCATGGGCCGGGGTCTGGAAGTCAGGGTCGAGCTGATAGATTTTCTCCGCGATGAACTTCGAGTAGAAGCGGTATCCAAGGAAGATGGCCGAGATGCCAATGACGGCGAGGACTGTAGCGTTCAGGGTGCACCTCCTTGAAGATCTCCAGCCGACGGAAATCCGGGGAGACCAGTTGCCGCACGGACACCCCTGAGGATGGCGTCGGCAGTAGCGTCGGCGGCCAGTGCGCCGATCTGTAACAAACTTACGTCGTCGGCGAGTTCGCCTGTGGCGATCGCGAAGATCGTGTCGCCGTCCGACGGAGTGTGGGCCGGCCGGATCGCACGGGCCAGGCCGTCGTGGGCCATACGCGCGACGATCGCAAGCTCGGTCTTGGTTAGACGGGTATTGGTGGCCACAATTCCGATCGTCGTGTTCTCGCCGGTTCTGGTGTCGAGTAGCGTAGTGTCTCGCACAAGGTCCCGCACCGCAACGATTTTCGATCCGTCGGCAGACCTGACGCCGGCAACGGGCAGGCCGCTGTCTGGATCGATGATATTTCCGACCGAGTTGACCGCCATCAGGGCTGCCACCTGGACACCATTCTCTAGGTGAATCATCGCCGTGCCGATGCCACCCTTCATCGCTCGGCCAAGCCCGGCGATCTTACCGACGGTGGCCCCAGCTCCCGCCCCGATGCTTCCTTCGGCGACCGGTTTGTCGGTTGCGGCCTGGGCCGCCAGGTAGCCACACTCGGCCGTCGGATGAATTGTGGGGTCGCTACCGATACTGAGGTCATAGAGGATAGCCGCCGGGACAATTGGTACATTGGCCGCGCGAGTCGGATAACCGACCTTACGCTCCTCGAGGTACCGCATGACGCCGTCTGCGGCAGCCAGACCAAAGGCGCTGCCCCCGGAGAGCACAATTGCGTGCACCTTCTGGACGGTGTTGACCGGGTCGAGTAGAGCCGTTTCGCGCGTGCCGGGAGCTGCGCCGCGCACGTCAACCGTAGCGACGGCGCCAGCCTCGGTAAGGACTACCGTACATCCCGTGGGGCGGCTGTCAAGAGTGTGGTGGCCCACCCGGATGCCGGCAATCGCGGTCAGGCCGTCACGAGTGTCGGATGGTTGCGCGACAATAGACGACACAGCCAATCCCCAGGAGACCAGCGTAACGCAGGCAACACCGGTCAAGACGCGCATCATGGGCCTTTCCAGAAACCTCCGGAATCGTATCTGAAAAGCGTAGCTGCCGCTAGCTGCTCGGATAGACTCTTCGCGCCGCCGCCGGCTGTGATAGCGTGCGTAGGCGGCGGACACCTTATATGCCATACACCCTATTGGCCGATTTACTCGTCGGTATTCATCTAGCCTTTGTGGCTTTCGTCATCCTCGGCGGACTACTTGCGGCGCGGTGGTCATGGGTGGCCTGGCTCCACCTTCCGGCGGTCTGCTGGGGCGTGGGAATCGAGTGGATGGGTGAAATTTGCCCGCTCACGCCGCTGGAGGCCTGGCTGCGAGGCCAGGTTGTCACTGCAGGGGACGAGACCGACTTCGTCGCTCGATATCTTCTGCCGGTACTGTACCCATCGGGACTGACTCGGGCCACGCAGGTCGTCCTCGGAAGCGTCGTGCTGACGGTCAATGTCTTGATTTACGGGCTGTTGTGGGGCCGGCAATCAAGAGAATGACGTGTAGCATAATAAAGGACTGATGTCGGAGCATTGGACACAGACGTTTCACTGGAGCTGGTTGGCCGGGATCGTAATCGCCGCCGCTGGTCTGTCGGCATGTGATCAGACGCCACCTGCGGCGGCGCAAGCCGGGTCGTCGCTGGCGAGCGACGGCCCTACGAGCGTCCAGCGTCGGTTCGAGACTTACACGCCACGCCTGGTGGTGTTGGGCGACTCACTGACAGCTGGTCTCGGTCTGGAGGCGACAGAGGCCTATCCCGCCCGGTTACAGGAGCACCTTGACGCTGCGGGTTACCACGTGCAGATCATGAATGCGGGTGTATCGGGAGACACAACTACGGGTGCATTGCGTCGCCTGGACTGGGCTCTGGATGGAGGCGCGGAGATACTAGTCGTGGCGCTCGGAGGGAACGATGGACTGCGGGGGTTGCCGATCGGTCAGATGAAGAACAACCTTAGCCAAATCATCATGGTCGCTAAGTCCAGAGGCATCAAGGTCCTGCTGGTCGGCATGGAGGCGCCGCCGAATTTTGGTGAGGTCTACACCACGGCGTTTCGGGACGTGTTTCGTCAGCTTGCTTGCGAGCACGACGTCGCATCGGTTCCTTTTCTTCTTGAAGGGGTTGCGGGTGTACAGAATCTGAATCAGCCGGATGGGATTCACCCCACCGCGGAGGGGGCAGCCCGCGTTGCCGAACACGTCTGGCCTGCTGTCGAGCGCCTGGTTCAGCAGATGACGATCGGCGACGGGCAGTAGCCCGCGGCCCCATCGGAAGGGTGATGATCGAGCTACGGAGCGTCTCGAAGACTGTCATGAGCGGCGGTGAGCCGCTTACCATTCTTCACCCGCTCGACTTATCCGTCCCATCCGGTCAATTTCTGTCGGTCGTCGGTCCATCCGGCAGCGGGAAGTCGACACTCCTGAGCTTGCTAGCTGGTCTTGACACTCCATCGACTGGCAGCGTCGTCATCAACGGTGTCGATATTACGGCACTTGACGAAGATCGACTAGCGCAGCTTCGAAGCCGGTCAATTGGCTTCATCTTTCAATTTTTTCACCTCATCCCATCACTTAGTGCGTTCGAGAATATCCTAGTTCCGCTCGAAATCGCTGGGACTAAAAACGCGGGTGAGAGGGCGAAGGTACTGTTGGAAAAAGTCGGGTTGACTGACCGCGGCCATCACTATCCTTCGCAGTTGTCTGGTGGTGAACGGCAGCGAGTCGCGATCGCCAGAGCCTTGGCCAACGATCCCCCGATCCTGCTTGCTGACGAGCCAACGGGCAATCTCGACTCGAAGAATGGGCGACACGTCGTCGAGCTGTTACGAGAGGTCAATATCAGACAAGGTGTGACGGTTGTCATGGTTACTCACGACGCCGAACTCGCCGACCAGAGTGAGGTTGTCCTTTCGATGCGCGATGGCCGGACTGATGTGATCACAGACGGGAAGATATCGGACTAGCCGAGGTTTGACGCATATGAACTTTGTACTGCGTATGACCTTCCGAGAACTTCGCGCATCGTGGCGACGCTTAGTGTTTTTTTTCCTCTCCGTGGCGGTCGGGGTCGGCGGTATTGTGGCGCTTCGATCGCTGATCCAGAACGTTGGAGTGGCTCTGACTGCTGAAGCACGCACGCTCACAGCGGGTGACGTCTACATCAGGACGCGTCAGCCACTGACGGCTGACGCCCGAACTGCCATTGCCGCGCGCCTATCGGAGCTCCCGAGTGTCGAGCGGACCGAGACGGTCGATATGACGACGATGGCACGGCTGCTTGGCGAGGACGATGTTCGAACAAAAGTCGTGGAGCTGCGGGGAGTGCAAAGTGGGTTTCCGTTTTACGGGCGATTTAATTTGGAAACCGGTCGGCCCTACTCGTTCGACCTTCTACGAGACCACGGGGTATTGGTGGGACCAGAGCTCCTCACCCAGCTAGGACTATCAGTGGGAGACCAGATCGCGATTGGGGAGATTGAGTTCACCATTCGTGACGTCATCCTGAGCGAACCGGGCCGTCGGCTCGGCGGCTTTAGTTTTGGACCGCGTGTCCTGGCCTCGCACGACGCGGTTGAAGAGACGGGCCTACTCATGTTCGCCAGTCGTGCCAACCGCCAGCTCCTTCTGAAAGTACCGGATGCGGTGCGGGTCGAATCACTGGTGGACCAGCTTCGGGAGGATCTCGCGGAAGCCTTCGTGCGTGTCGGTTCGTATCGAGGAACTGAAAATCGAATCGAGCGCAATTTGAGCCGAGCCGAGAACTACCTGAGTCTCGTAGGTTTTGTTGTGGTTATTCTCGGCGGTGTCGGGGTGTGGAGCGTGACGCGAGTATTTGTCCAACAGCGGCTCAAGAGCGTCGCCATTCTTCGGTGTCTCGGTGCCACTACCGGCCGGGTAATGGGAGTGTATGTGCTCCAAATGATGCTGCTGGCACTTGGAGGGAGCCTATTTGGGATTGGTGTCGCGCGACTGGCGCTGTGGGCTGTGCCAGACAGGTTGACCGATCAGGCTGTCACTGTGGCGGGATTGTCGGCGGTTTCGATTAGTCTAACTGGATCGGCGATCGCCCAGGGCCTAGCCGTCGGTCTGCTGGTGTCGCTCCTTTTTGCGTTGGTTCCGCTCTTGGAGATTCGCCGCGTAAAGCCGCTGTTCTTACTCCGGCAGGAATTACCGGTGCTTCGGGCGGGCGTGGACTGGGTCCGTGTCGGTGCAATGGTGGTGGTTGGAGTTGGGCTGGTCCTCGTTGCGAGTTGGCAAGCGGCATCAGCGGAAATCGGTTTCTATGTGGTTGGGGGGTTCACGCTCGTTTCGCTGGCCCTGTATGTTATTGGTCGCCTGCTGATCCTCGTGATCCAGCCGCTACAGACGACCGATTGGTTTCCGCTACGGCACGCAGTGCTGAATCTGAGTCGACCTGGAAACCAGACCCGTGTGATCTTGATGACGGTCGGGCTTGGCAGCTTTTTCATCATTGCCGTACAGTCGCTACAGACAAATCTGCTGAGCAATTTCACTCTCGAGCTTCGCGATGGCGCGCCGGACATGTTTCTGATCGACGTCCAGCAGGACCAGGTTGAGGAGGTGCAATCGGTGCTCGAACGATGGGTCTCTCGTGTGCCGGAGATGATTCCGGTGCTGCGGGCTCGGGTGACGGCCGTCGACGGTCGGGAGGTGCAGTTTGACGATATTCGGTCGGCTCGACAGGCTGGGCTTGGGCGAGAATACACCATCACCTATCGGTCGCGCCTTGCAGAGAATGAACGGGTTATTGACGGTGAATTTTGGGACGAACAGCCATCGTTGATTCCCGAAGTATCGATCGAGCAGGACCTGCAGGAGGAACGAGGGTTGCAGGTCGGTGATTTCATCCAGTTCGATGTGCTGGGGCGATCGATCGAAGCGCGTGTCACGAGTGTGCGGGCGGTTGACTGGGACGATTCTCGCAGTGGTGGCTTTATGTTTCTATTTCGTCCGGGTGTGCTTGACGACGCGCCACACAGCTACGTGGCTTTTCTTCAGGGACCATCAGAGACTGAGGCTCGGGCCCGGCTGCAACGAGATATCGTGGCGGCACACGGCAATGTGTCAATCATCGACGGGTTCGATGTGATTCAGACGTTCCGGCGCGTTCTCGACTACGTTGTCATGGCCATCAACGTTGTTGGTGCCGTAGCGATTTTTAGCGGTGGACTAATTCTGGTTGGGTCGATCGCAATGACAAAATTCCAACGGCTGCACGAGTGGGCCATCTTTAAGACACTCGGCGCGAACCGCCGTTTACTAACCACGATGCTGGTTCTTGAGTACGGGGTACTGGGAACGCTGGCCGGCCTGGTGGGATCCTTGGGTGCCCTAGTGTTGACCTGGGTGCTCACTCAGGAGGTCTTCGAGATCGCGTGGTTGCCGTCGCCGGGAACCAATGCCCTAGGAGTAGTGGTGACGGCTCTGGTGGTGGGCGTCGTTGGTGTCGGTTCTAGTATCGACGTGCTGCGTCGGAAGCCGATGGTGACGCTGCGAGCTGAGTAGTCTCGGCTTTACAAGGTGTTAGCGCACTCCGTTGAGGGTCTCGGCTGCCGTGCTATGATGAAATCGTCTGTGCACAGCGATGCGCGACGGAGGCGAGGCGCCGATGGACCTAGAGGTCTACAAGAAGAAACTCCTGGGAAAGCAGGGCGAGATTCTCGCGGAGGGTGACGGGATGCAACGTCAGACCGCGATGGAAAACAACACCCGCCAGGGGGACCTGGCCGACCAGGCCACGGGTACGAACGAAGTCCACATTCAACTCAAGATCAAACAGACCGACGCCAAGATTATGCAGGCGATCGAGGAAGCACTCTGGCGAATGGAGAAAGGCACGTACGGTATCTGCCGCGACTGCGGTGAGGAGATCGCAGCTGCGCGTCTCAACGCGATTCCGTGGACTCGAGTCTGTATCACCTGCAAGGAGCAGCAGCGTTCGTAGTGTTCTGAGACCGGTCTCGATTGCGCTCGGGAGCAACCAGGGGTCTCGAGAATCCCATTTACAGCACGCGGTCGCCCGACTGCGGCAGATCCTTGACGCGCTTCGTTTTTCGCCGTTCATTGACACCGAACCGGAAGGGGTCGGCGATCAACCGTTCTTTTTGAACGGGGCGGTGGTTGGCTGGTCGGCGATTCCACCGGAGGAGTTACTGAGCCAGCTGCAGGAAATTGAGCGTGAGCGGGGACGAAAACGGCCGTTCGTGGGGGCTCCGCGTACGCTCGACCTCGACCTCATATTAGTTGGTGACTTGATCGTCAATACGGAGCAAGTGGTGGTACCACACCCACGGTTCAGGACCCGCCGTTTCGTGCTCGAACCGCTCGCGGAAGTGGCTCCAGACCTCGTTGACCCTGTGACCGGCCTCACCGTACGCGAGTTACTGCATCGACTTAGGACGTAGTCGTGAGTCGAGCGTTGGGGAAGGTCGAGCTGGGGATACCGAGGCCTATCAGTCGGATTTTCTGTAGACCAAGGTTGTCTTAACTTCCCCGCGTGGTGTTGTGCGTGTCGAGGAGACGGTCATCGTCTGGCCGTTGTTGCTGAGAGTGCGACGTTCCTGGATCTCAAGCACGAATTCGCCGCGCGGTGTCGATACTGTCTGAGAGCCCTCGGTGACCAGTGTGGCGTCGTCCCAGGAAGATATCGACGTCATTGTACCGTCCCGCGGACCGGCATTCTGCGAGGTGCTGCCGTCCAGACGGTAGGTGAGCGTCTGGCTCTGATCGCCGAGCTGCACTTCCATGACGAGTTCGCCGTCGGTGTGCGAGATGGTTGTCGCCGCGGGTCCTCCACCGTCAACTCTGGCTTGTCGACCACCGCTATTGCCGCCTCGTCTCCCACGGAATCCGCGGTCCCGCCTTTGTGGGATGTCGCTGGAGTCACGATCGAGAATCCATGTTCCCGAGAAGTCCACATCCTGCGCCTCGACTGGAGCGCCGATCAACGCGACAAGGAGAACGGTGCCGATATTCGTGATCATAGTTCTGAGCACGACGTGTTCTCCTATTCGAAGCGGAGGGACTCAATCGGGTCGAGTCGAGCCGCTTTACGCGCTGGATAGAACCCGAAAAAAATACCTGTGGCCGCGGCGAAGCCGACGGCGAGCGCGACGGCATTAGCTGGGACGGCCGTTGGCCATTGGAGAAAGCGGGTGACGGCCTCAGCGAGGCCAATCCCTAAAGCTACTCCAAAGAGTCCTCCGACGACACTCAACACTACGGCTTCAACAAGAAACTGAAATAGCACGTCACGCCCCTTGGCACCGACGGCCATCCTCAACCCGATCTCGCGGGTGCGCTCGGTGACAGAGACCAGCATGATATTCATAATTCCGATTCCACCGACGACAAGTGAGATTCCGGCGATGCCAGCCAGTAGTCCTGTCATGGTCTCGGTAATGCCGGTGAGCATACTGGCGATATCTTCCTGGGTTCGGAGCATGAAGTCATCGTCCTCACCAGAAACGAGGCGGTGCTGTTCCCTCAGCACGGCGGTGATTTGCGCACTGATTTCCTCCATCTCATCCGGGGACGCTGCCGAGATCGTTATTCCAGAGATATTGGTTCCAGTGCGCCCGCGTAGTTTTTTCTGGACGGTGGTGTAAGGGGCAAGGATCGTGTCGTCTTGGTCCTGTCCAAATTGACCCGATCCTTTGGATTCCATCACACCGATGACCTGAAATGACTGATTCCTGATGCGGATACGTTGCCCGACAGGATCCACCCCTTCCCCGAAGAGGTTGTCACTGACCACGGAGCCCAGGACAGCAACCTTGGCCGCGCTCTGGACGTGGGTCTGCGTGAAGAAGGTGCCGTATTGCAGGTCCCAGAAGCGAATCATTGGAAACTCGATGTCCGTTCCTTCGATCTGCGTCGACCAGTTCTGACTACCCGCAATGACCTGGTCGCGAGTATTAACACTCGCCGCAAGATAGACGGCTCCCGGAACCTGTTCTCGGATGGCATCGACGTCCTTAGCGGTGAGAGTTGCCGCACCACCCATCCCCGTGCTGATACCTCGCCCGCGAAAGTTTCCAGCACGGACCAGGATAAGGTTCGTGCCAGCGGCACGAACCTCTTCTTGGATTTGTTGTTGCGCACCTGTTCCCAAGGCGACCATCGAGATCAAAGAGGCGACACCGATGATCATGCCTAGCATCGTCAAGCCGGTCCGCATCTTGTTGCGGGCCAGGGCCTTCAGAGCGACGCGAAGGATAATCAAGACGTGCACGGGATTTCCTTACCTGGGACGTGTCAACAATTCCGAAACAACCGGGTCTGCCGCAGTCGGTAAATCCGAGATTTCATCGCCGGCGCTTCGCTGGCTTGCGTTCGTCTGATCCGACACAACGATCCCGTCCCTGAAACGGATAATTCGACGCCCGTATTCGGAGATCTCACGTTCGTGGGTGATCAAAATCACCGTGATCCCCTGTTCTCGGTTCAGTCGCTGAAAGATATCCATGATCTCGGTGCTCGTGCGTGAATCAAGATTTCCGGTTGGTTCATCGGCGAGGACGATCGATGGCCGGTTAATCAACGACCTCGCGATTGCGACCCGTTGTTGTTGACCACCCGACATCTGGTTTGGATGGTGATCCCTCCTGTCGGTAAGACCGACGGTCTCAAGCATTTCGTGCGCACGTCGATGACGCTCCGATGTACGGATGCCACTGCGGTAGAGGAGTGGAAGCTCGACGTTGTCGAGTGCGGATGTCCTAGCGAGCAAATTGAAGCCTTGAAAGACGAAACCGATGCGCTTGTTACGTACCGCGGCGAGTGCATCACCTGACAACGTTGACACGTCCTGGTTGTCCAGGATGTACTGACCAGAGGTCGGGCGGTCAAGACATCCGACGATGTGCATAAATGTTGATTTCCCTGAGCCTGACGGTCCGATTACGCTAACGAATTCGCCGGCCTCGATCGAAAGGCTTACGCCGTTTAGGGCGCGGACCTCGACGTCACCCATGTGATAGACCTTCGTCAGATCGGAAACAGAGATGATCGACACGAGTGGTTTCTACCTTCTCCGACCGAACTGAGGAATCAGAGGCGATCCGCTATTGCTGCGAGAGGTTGACGGGCCGTTGTCCGGTGTCGTGACATTCGTTACGAGAGCGGCTCCGACCTCGAGACTTGAGCCGCGCCGCACTCCACCGAGGAGCTCGGTCGCCAAGCCGTCGCTCATCCCGAGCCGCACGTCGATTCCTTGAAGGCGACCATCCTCGACCACCCAAACGCGTGCAATTGATTCTGTTATTGGCAGCGGTCCGAAGAGACCGTCGATCGTCGTGGCACCTCGTTCGACAGCTGGGAGGTTCGAAACGCCAGAGAGGTCAACTGGTTGCCGTGCACTTCCCGGGCTCCTTGGCTCGCTGCCACCACTGCTACCACCGCTACGGCGGGCAGCGCGACGGGCTCTAAACTGCTCACGCTCTTCTGGCGTCATCTGAGCGAGTCGTTCTTGGAGTTGCCGTCTCCGTTCCGGGTCGAAGGCACCATCGCTTCTGCCTCCCCCGAAACCACGTCCAGCACTAGGTCCTGTCCCAACCCCGCGTGCTTCGCCATACGGACCGGTAGGGCTCAGTGTAGCCTCGACCGTTTCATTTGCGGACGCTACAGCCTGAATCGACCCAGGTGTTGGCTGTCCCAATACCGCAAACATCTCGTTCGTCGGTCGGAACCGTAGCGCTGTGTTGGGGATACGTCGCACGTTCTGACGCCGGGCTGTTTCAAGAACAATTGTGGCGGTCATCCCGGGCTTCAACCGGAGATCGGGATTCGGTGCGTCAATCACGGTCGCATAGGTTACGACGTTCTGTGTGACGACCGGGTTAAGTCGGATCTGGGAGACTAGTCCCTTGAAGTCTTCACCCGGATAGGCGTCTACGGTAAAGGTGACGCGTTGGTTCGGTCGAATCCGGCCGACGTCGGATTCATCGATATTGGCGATGACCCGCATCTTCGTAAGGTCTGCGGCGAGAACGAACAGCTCGGGGGTTTGAAGACTGGCCGCGACAGTCTGGCCGGCATCGACCAGCCGAGAGATCACAATGCCATCGATCGGGGCACGGATGACCGTGTGTTCAAGGTTGACCTCATTCTGATTGAGTGAGGCCAGGGCCTGTGTAATCGCCGCCTCCGATGACTTCAGGTGCGCTTCGGTCGACCGGACCGTCAGCTGGGCTGCTTCGAGTTCCGTCTCGGAGATCAACTGCCTGGCCGCGAGGTCTTCGGCGCGTGTCAGCTGCGTCCGGGCATCGTCGAGGGATACCTTGAGCCCCTCGGTATCGGCCTCGGCTCGCACCAGGTTGGCCCGTGCCTGAGCAACCTGAGTTTGAAAGAGTGACGGATCGAGCCGCATGATAACGTCGCCGGCACGGACGATCGAGTTGAAGTCGACAGACAGTTCCTCAATAATGCCGGAAACCTGGCTTCCGACACTGACCGTCGTGACCGCTTCCAGTGTTCCGGTTGCCCCGACGGTATCGACAATGTCGCCCTGAGTGACGAGTGTCGTTCTGACTTCTGGGACAAACTCGGTCGTGCCGTAAATGAGATACCCGTAGGCGGTTATTCCACCCGCCAGAAGTATGATGACGAGTAACGCTTTCTTCATGACACGAGTCCCATATCCTTTGGTGTCTCTACAAGCGTGAATCTTGTTTCTTCCGTTAAGTCCGGATTGCTACGATTGTACGCTTCGGCCGTCTATTCACCGCCACCGCCGACGATTGAGATTCCCGTCCGACTGAGGGAGGTCTGTTGTAGGCGCTCGAGTTCGACGAGCGCTTTTTGGTAGTCCAAAATCGCACGAAGCTCCGCGTCTCGCGCGGTAGCCAGGTCTCGCTGTGACTGGACAACAAAGAAGTTCGTCGACAGACCAACCTGGAGTTTGCTCTCTTCGGCGTTAAGCTGTTCCTCAGCTAATTCACGCGAGATCTTCGCCGCATCGATTCGTTCGCTGATACTCTCAACCTGAAGTGCGGCGTTGGTGACCTCGGTGGCGACCGAGAGCTCGAGTTGTCGAAGCTCAGCCTCGGTCTGACGCACCTGGAGGTGCGCGCGTTCCAGGGCGGCCTCTTCCGGGCTCGTACCGATCGGATAGGTCATTTGTAGGCCGACTGCCCAGATCGGGAAGTCCGCGTCGACGATTTGGTTAAGCGCGTCTTCGTACCCGCCGGGGACAATCCGTTCTGCCTTGCCGCCCAGAAAGTCGCGGACCAGGAGGTCTCCGCCTTGGCCTTGCAGCTGAAACGTCCCGACAAGATCCAGTGTGGGTAGACTGCTGTTTCTGAGTGAGCGGACGTTCAGCTGGTTAATATCTTGCTGTCGTCGCGCGCGGTCAAGGTCTGTACGTTGATCCAGTGCGTTATTTACCGCGCTGGGAATGTCGATCGGTGGTTGACTGAGCCGAGGTTGGTCGATCGGGCTGAGTTCTGCGGTCCAGAGATCATCCTGTGTCCCGCCGACGATAAGTCGTTTAAGCGCCAGTTCAGCGGTTCGAAGCGTCTGTTGGGCTTGGGCGAGTGTCTGTCGACGCGCGGCGGCCTCGGCCTGCGACTGCACGACCTCTATCGGGGCGAGGGTCCCAATTTCGACGCGGGCCCTGTTGTCGCGAACGAGCTGTTCAGCGAGGTCGAGCGCCTGTTGCTGGACCGCGAGGCTGGCCACCGAGTAAAGCAGCTCCCAGTAGGCATTCTCGACATCGGCGACTGTGTTGAGGATGGTTTGGCGAAGATCAATATCCGAGATGTCACGGTTGATCCGGGTGACCTGGATCTGTGTTCGGTTGTTGTCAACACGGAAGCCTCGGAGCAGAGGTTGTGTATACCGCGATGTGAAAACGCTGCGATAGCCAGGGTTGAAGGACGAGAAGAAATTAGTTGTTGATTGACGATTGTTGTCGAAGCCCACATCGAGCGCACCTCCGCCCCATTTGACCGGCTGGTTGAGATTGACGTCGAAATTTGATGCGTCGGTTTCAGTGATCCTTCCGCCATCGAGCTGGGTGGAGGATGGATTAGTGCGCGAGGTACTATCGGCATTGAATCCAAAGGTGGGTCGGTAGAACGCTTCCTGCTGGGCTAGGGTTAGGTCAAACACCTGGGGGTTAATTCGTTCGACCGCAATGTCGAGATTACGGTTGAGGGCGCGCTGGATCGCTTCATCCAGTGTCAGATCGAATCGCCGAACTTCGTCTGGTTGCGCTAAAAACTCTAGTCCCTCGCGAACCAGCTTTGGCGTACCGGCAACCGTGATGTCCCGGATAGCAATGCCTCCAGGTTCTTTACCGATTTGTGCTTGTGCGTCTTGGGCCAACCCCACCAAGAGGATGAGACCCACTGCACTTGTGATTAGTCCGACCACAATCATTTCCTTCCTAACGGCAACCGTTACTGCAATCATTGTGGCGCTCATAGATCACGCAGATCGTGCACGGTGCGGATAGTCGAGCATTGACTCTCTAGACTCGGTTCTTTCTCTTTCTATTGTGGGATTCTGGCAGTCTGGTGCCACGGTCAGCGAGCCCCGGAGATATTCAACGATTCACAGGTGCACGCTGGCGTTCCCGGCGGTTCTGGGATGAAGGCCGGCTCCGCCGGCGGTTCTGTTTGATCCGTTCCCGGAGTTCAGTACGTTGCTCGATGGAGAGCTCGCGACCCATGCGGTAGATCATTAGCAGGCGTTCCTTACTGAGCGCTCCCCGTGCCGCCTCTACTTTGTCGATTTGTTCTACCACGATTGATTCTTGAGCGTTGTCCGCGTCGATGAGCAGAGAGAGGGACTCTTCTTCGCGGGAGAGCGTGTCCATAAGCGCGCGAAGGTTCGGCTGGGTCGTCTGATACAGCTCCTCGATCGCGTTAGACTGTTCATCCGTGATATTGAGTTCAACCTTGATGTCGCCAGATTCCCACCACTTGCGTCGCTGACCGGCGTTGGCGTGGCTTAAAGAAACCGCCAGGATGCTGACGATGGCCAGAAGGCACGTCATGGGGACACATGTCTGCATTTTCTTCATCGCGCTTACGCCCCCCCTCAAGACCTTGGGGCCGCCCAGAGGCTGCCGCTTCCGGTCGACGGGAGGTCCCTTCAATTAAGAGACGGCGCGACCGCCGAAGGTGTTTACCCAGCGGCGTCATCGCAAGACCCCCAGGAACAGGGAGTTAAACAGCAGTTTAAAGGTGCCGTGTGACTGACGACGGTATTGGGCCCGCAGACCGAGGAGTACACTACGGCTGTGGCCAAGTTTCACCTCGATCACAGCGGCCTGGTTTACGAAGAGATCTTGTCCAAGATCCATTCGCTGAACGGGAATTTTCGTTCGGAATATCAGCCCACCACCGACAGCGAGACCGGCAAGCGTACACGGAGCGAGACGCTTTGTCATGATGGAACTGACTATGCGTTGGCAAATGTGGCGAGACGGCTAATAACGTTCCCAACGATACTATCGGGGGTGGAGGCCCCAGCGGTGACTGCTACATGCACGACGTCGCTGGATGGTAGCCAATTACTCGAAGTGATTTCTGTAACATTGCCCGGGCCTCCCGACGAAGGTGGGCCGCCGGCGGGTCGGTGCCGGATGTCTTCGACCGAGATGAGACAGTCCGCCTCGGCAATGTGGTACGTCGGCAGTCGCTCCGCACAGATTCGGGCGAGGTTTCGAGTGTTACTGCTGTTGTAGCCGCCGATGACGACCGCGAGATCAAACTGCTGGCCACCCAGCAGAGAGTTCACTGCGTCCTGCCGGTCTTGCGTGGCACTGCAGATCGTCTCGAATGCCTGATAGTGATTACCCACGGCATTCTGGCCGTATTGGGCGATCATCGCAAGACGAATCATCTCACCGATTTCCAGCGATTCCGACATCAGCATCGTCGTCTGGTTGGCCAAGCCGACACGACAGAGATCGGCGACGGGGTCGAATCCGGGAGAGCATGCTTCGCTGAACGCTGCTTGAAACTGGTTAACACTGGCCAGGCCACGAATTAAGTCGCACACTAGCGTCGCCTCATCGCGGTCGAGAATAATGAGGTATCTTCCGTTCTCGGCAATAAGTGCCTGGGATGCCGTCGCCTTCGTCTCTTCGTGATGCACCTTACCGTGAATCACCGCGGTGAAGCCTTCCGCCGTGTAGCGTTTGACGGCCTTCCACACGTTGAGCACCGATCCACAGGTGGTGTCGATCAGCGTGCACCCGCGGCGATCGAGTTGCTGCAGCGCATCAATCGATACTCCAAAGGCCGGCAAGATGACGACATCAGCAGAGTCGACCTGCTCAACTGATTGTCCCGGGTCGCTCAAGAAGCCGATGCCAGCCTGTCGGAGGAGAGTGTTGACCTGAGGGTTATGGATAATTTCACCCGTTAGGTAGACCCGCCGGTCTGGGAATCGAGCCCGTGTCTGATAGGCGTAGTCGACAGCGCGGTCAACCCCGTAGCAAAAGCCGAACTCCGTAGCGAGGTGGACCACTAGACGTCCGTTCCGCCATGTGAAATTTGAGCTCTTGATCTCGGCTATGAGCTGGCTGTGATAGTCCCTAGCCAGCGTGCCAGCCACGGCGTGCTTGAGATTTAAACCTTTTCGAAAAATAGGAGCAGGCACTCGTTGTTCACCAGACGTTAACGGAGATTTCTCGAACACGCGGCGTGATCTCGTCGAGCGGGGTAAGTCCTAGCACTTGAGGACTATTCAGCATCAGCTCAAGTTCGTCGAGAAACAGGTCATCGTACTCTAGACCCGGATCGGTGAATGATACTGTTAATGGTGGTCGAGAGGCCGACACCACAGCCTCGGTCGACATCCTCGACGTGCCGTTCGTAGGTTGGGGGTGCTTGTGGAATAACTGCCCGACAGCTATCCCGATCAGCAATCCCGCCGCTACGGCGCCACTAAGCCAATACCGGACACGGTACAGGCCCGAGAGTGCGGGATGGGCGCGCGTCGGAAAACTGAGGATGCGGGCCGGTCTTGCCGGTTCGACCGACCGTCGAAGCCGTCGCATGATCCGGGTTCGCTGAGTGGTGACCCGGTCGACAGGAAACATCCCGGCCAGCGTGGTTTCGTTCGCTTCAGTCAAGCTATTCAGAAAGGCGCGCAGCTTCGCCGAGCGCTTCGTGCATCGACTGCACTGGTCCAGATGGGTACGCGCCGCTGGTGACGGTGTGTCCGAGGTCGCTGGTATCAGCAGCTGGAGGATCACGTCGTCTACGAGGTGACCGGGGCCAAGTCGGTCTCGAAGTCGCAACCAGAGCCCCATGCTACGAGGTCCCCGTGGCGCCAGACGCAGGGCTGAGCCAGGCGTGGCGGTCGAGTAGTTTGCGCAGCGATCGGATCGCGCGAAACAGGTGGACGCGTACGGTGGCCTCGCTAAGTCCGAGCACCTGGCTGATCTCTCCGGTCGTGTGTCCCTGGAACTGGCTCAACACCACCACTGCACGTTGTCGATCGGGCAGCTGGCTAACTGCGGTTCGGAGCTGGGCGCCCATCTCTTTTGACAGCAGCGTCTTTTCTGGCGATGCCTCGGCACTGACATGACGATCGATTATTGCGTGCTCGTTCTCTCCCATCGAGATCATCCACCGGTCCCGACGTTTCTTGGCCTTGAGACGGTCAAGACAACCGTTAACCACGATTTTCGTGAGCCAGAGCTTAAAGAGGAGCTCCTCCCGAAATGAAGAAAGATGGACGAACGCCTTCAAGAAGGCGTCTTGCACCGCCTCATCGACATCCGCGGCGTTTTGGAGGTAGTAGTAGGCGATTCGAGTGGCGCGGCGCTGATGTCTCTTCACAATTTCCTCGAAGCGTTCGCACGCTCCGGTCTGATCGCCGGCCGCGATAAGGGCCTTGACGTCACCGGTGAGGCGGCTATCAATGGCCGCACCTTCGCTCGAATCAGACTGAGGCTGCACACTAGCGCGCATATTGTTTTGAGACGACTCGAGTAACCGGATATTTACTCGGACCCTATGATTTACGAGATCGAGTTCAATAATACTGTGTCAATGAAGTGGCTGGGTAGTAGTGATGAAAGATCTGAGCTACGGTGTGGCCGGCGCGCGCCCTGGCGGCTGCCCCTCGCTGACAGAGTCCGATTCCGTGACCCCATCCCTGTCCCTCAAAGACGAACTGATCACCCCGACGTACCACGGAGAATCTGGTGCTTCTGATCGATTTCGGTCCGAAGCGTTCGTTCAGCAGCTGACGTAGCACTTCACCACGGACTGTAGTTACCGACTTCTCTCCGCTAATCACCACGCTTACAATTCGGCCGGCCTGGTCTTCCTTTGCCGTCTCTACCGTGTCAAGATGAGTGCCGACCCGTGTCCTCGGGTCGTTATTTAGGACGCCTTGGAGGTCTGTTCGGTCCACCGTAAATCGCCAGCGTGTCGGTGTGTCCCTTATACAGAAGGGGTCGCCGACCGCCTTGAGATAGGGCGGGGTAGGACCACCCCACGCAACAGTCGCATCACTAGTACTTCCGCCACAGTCAGCGTGAAAGAGAGCGTTAATGGGCAGCCCGTCATAGGTAATGACAAGTCCGGCCGTCACCCTCGACGCCGACCTAGCCAGACTTTCGCCGCGAGCGGAGAGCGCGTCCGGTGGACGATAAACCTGGCAGTGGGTAGTCGAGCAGAGGTCAAACCCCTCGTGAGCGTGCCGGGTCCGATTAGCCAGCGCATAGGTGCGTGCCAGGACAGCCTGCACCTGTGCGACGCGTTGGGCGGCGTTCGCGCCGAGACCGCGGACGTCCGCTTCAGCCAGAATCGAGCCTATCACGTAATCCTCCAAGCCGAGCATTACCACGGCCCCGCCCGGCGTGAGCTCGATCCGAACCACAGGGTCTGAAGGTGGCACAGGGTCGAGGCGAGGAGGGTTCGCGACGCAGGACGTGCCGACCAGTAGCCCGAGCAGGATTGGAAGTGCGTGTCGTGTTTTTCGTCGTTTAGAGTGAGTCATTGTTTCGAAACAGGTTCGACGCTAAATGTGACCGGTCGCCCTTGCTATTGTATCGACCCTTGTATCGTTTTTACGTGCTAGTTTGGGTCGTCGCCTGAGCGCTGGCTCATTGATTGTATAGCTTTGCATCTGCTCTTCGGAGCTCGGAATAGTCGGTCTCGGTCCTTCGTCCCGCGCGCGACCAGTTGCGAACAATCTCCTTGGGACGATAAAATCTTTGAATAATGTCTTCAGGGTCTCTCTTACAAACTATCGGAATCACTAGGCCTGGACCGGTGCATTGGAATCGAGGCACGGCGGCCTTGTATGAGGAAGCTATACGCCGCGGTGAGGGCGTGATCGCCGAAGGCGGGCCATTAGTGTGTCAGACCGGCATTCACACCGGTCGCTCGCCCAATGACAAATTCCTCGTTCAGGAGCCGTCCAGCCAGGATAACGTCTGGTGGGGTAGCGTTAACCGACCGATCGATGTCGAGCAGTTTCGTGCGCTTCAAGAGACAACGCTCGCCTCGCTTGAAGGGAAGCCGCTATTCGTGCAGGACTGCTTCGCCGGCGCCGATCCATCGTATCGATTACCGGTACGGATCATTACCGAATGTGCCTGGCACAGCCTCTTTGCGCGGACCATGTTTCTTCCGTTGCCGGCTGGCACAGAGCCGAGCCAGCACGTGCCCGAGTTTACGGTGATCGACGTTCCATCAGTCGAGGCCGATCCGGCTGTGCATGGCACTAACTCTGGCGTCTTTATCGTGGTGGACTTCTCGCAGCGACTAGTCCTTATCGGAGGTACCAGCTACGCCGGTGAGATCAAGAAGTCGATCTTTACCGTCATGAACTACCTGCTGCCGCTTCGAGACGTCTTCCCGATGCACTGTTCCGCCAACATCGGCGAGAAGGGCGACGTTGCTCTTTTTTTCGGCCTGTCAGGTACGGGAAAGACGACGCTCTCTAGCGTACCGAACCGACGCCTCATCGGCGACGACGAACACGGTTGGAGCAACCGTGGTGTGTTCAACTTCGAGGGTGGCTGCTACGCAAAGACAATTCAATTATCATCGGAGGCGGAACCTCAGATTTACGCCACAACCCGGCGGTTCGGCACGGTCTTGGAGAATGTTGCGATCAACCCGGAGACGCACGCGATAGATCTTAATGACGATAGCCTCACGGAGAATACGAGGGGCGCCTATCCGATCTCATTCATCGACAACAGCGTGGCGTCTGGGCAGGGTGGGCATCCGGAAACGATTGTCATGCTGACCGCCGATGCGTTCGGCGTTATGCCACCTGTTGCGAAGCTCACCCCCGCTGCGGCGATGTATCACTTTATGTCTGGCTACACCGCAAAGGTAGCCGGGACCGAGAAAGGGGTCACTGAACCGAAGGCCACCTTCAGTACCTGTTTTGGAGCGCCGTTCATGGTGTGGCACCCGAGTGTCTATGCTCGGCAGCTCGGTGAGCGGATCGCCAAGCATCGGTCGCGGGTCTGGCTCATTAATACCGGCTGGACCGGGGGAGGCTACGGTATCGGTCGACGCATCAGCATAGAGCACACCCGTGCCATCGTCGATGCGGCGTTGTCCGGTGCGCTTGATGGTGTTACGTTTGAGCGTGACGCGGTGTTTAACGTCGATGTTCCCACTCAGTGCCCGAATGTGCCATCAGAGATGTTACGTCCTCGCAGCACGTGGGGTCACAGCGCCGACTATGACGCACAGGCCGGAACCCTCGCCGGAATGTTCACCAAGAACTTCAAAATGTTCGAGTCCGAGGCAGACGTTGATGTCGTCCGCGCCGGTCCCCGCTAGCGCTGCTTCGCTCAGGGTAAGAGAAGGACACGGTCACCTCGAAGACATACGGCCGGTGGTCGTATGCCGATGACGTTTGAGTCGGTTATCGGCCTTGAGATTCACTCGCAACTTCTCACCGACACCAAGATATTCTGCCGGTGTCTGACCACGTTCGGCGCGGCGCCCAATACCCAGGTATGCCCGGTGTGTCTTGGGCTCCCAGGCGCGTTACCGGTTCTTAATGCTCGCGCCGTCGAGTTTGCTGTGCGTGCCGCCCTGGCATTGGGATGCACAGTGCGGCCGACATCGGTCTTCGCTCGCAAGCACTACTTTTATCCCGATCTGCCGAAGGGTTATCAGATTTCGCAGTACGAGCAACCGTTGGCGGTTGATGGTCTCCTGACGTACGAGTCAGACGGCCAGACGTCGGCGGTCCGGATCATTAGGGTGCACCTCGAGGAGGACGCAGGTAAATCGCTGCATGATGAGTTCCCGGAGTCTGAGGCGTTCAGTCACGTTGATTTTAACCGCAGCGGTGTGCCGCTAATCGAAATCGTCACTTACCCCGACCTTCGTACCGCCGTGGCCGCCGCGGATTTCTTCGCTCGGCTTAGGACCATTCTCCAGGCGGTGGGGGTGAACGATGGCAACATGGAGGAGGGGAGCCTCAGGTGCGACGCCAATGTCTCGATCCGTCCAGTTGGTTCGACGGAATTAGGCGTGAAGGTCGAGATCAAGAACATCAACTCTTTCCGTTACCTACAGCGGGCAATTGACTACGAGTACGACCGACAGGTCCGGGTTGTCGGTGACGGTGGCGTCGTGGTCCAAGAAACACGTCTGTGGGACACGGTACTTGGGCGAACGGTGTCGATGCGAAGCAAAGAGGAAGCCCATGACTACCGGTATTTCCCGGAGCCAGACCTCCCACCCCTCAAGGTGGCGCGCGAATGGGTGGAGGGACTTAGACAGACGCTACCTGAACTGCCCGAGCAGCGGAAGCAACGGCTTATCACCGACTATGGTCTGTCCGAGGATGACGCTAAACTGCTGACCCAGTCGGCCGAGTTGTCGACGTACTTCGAAGAGACGGCCCGTGCATCCGGGCTCCCCAAAGCGGCGAGCAACTGGGTGAAGGGGGAAGTCCTTCGACGTATAAAGGAAGAAAGCGTGAAACTCGCGACATTAAAGGTCCAGCCGCCGGCGCTTGCAGCGCTGATAGGTCTCATTGACATCGGCCAAGTCAGTGGGTCAGCTGCCAAGCGGGTCTTCGAGCGTATGTGTGAGACTGGCGAGTCGGCAGAGGTAGCGGTAGCGGCGGAAGGGCTCACCCAGATCGACGATGGCGACACCCTCTCGGCTGCGGTCAAGAGCGTGATCGATACGCAGCCCGATGCGGTCGAAAGCTATCGGTCAGGGAAGATCGGCACGCTGGGGTTTCTCGTGGGTCAGGTGATGCGAGAGACGCAGGGTAAAGCTAACCCCAAGAGGGTCAATGAGCTTCTACGGCAGCAGCTCGATGGGCGCTGAACCAAAAGGGTAGAGGCGAGGACGGCGGTCTTGCGAGGCGCGATGAGAGAGCCAGTTACGTACCGGTGGCTGGGAAACGATGCTACCAGACGGAGTGTCCCGGCTGAAGATCTCGTTGCAAATGACCGCGGCGGTCCACTACACTAAATAATTGTAGGCTGCGTAGTGCTCAAGATCGATGCTGCCACCAAGTCGAGAGAATCTGTCCGTCTTTCCGAAGCGGCTGGTGAGCCGCTCCCTTTCGTCAGCGCGAATTGCCTTCTACCGCGAGGAGCTGTTCAAGCACCGGCAGTGCCTCGAGCAGCAGCGTGAGTACTACTCTGAGAAGGCGATCACTGACCTCGAAGCAGTTCTGACGCGGCTGATTGCGGACGTTGACCGACTCTGTGCCCGGAAGGATGGGGATCAGCTCGTCGGCCGGCTGCTTTACAAAATCGATGGGGTGACGCGGCTCTCCGCGTGGTCCGATCCGAAGAAACACCACTGAGTACCACCGACGCACGTCACGTCCTTGCACAGGTCATCCACGCTGGAATCGCTGGAGCTTCGGGATCCCGTCTCGTGGCCCGCTCCCTCGTCGACGCTGAGATCAGCGACCTCATCGGTAACCACCCCTTGACGCTGGTGTCCGCGGGAAAGGCAGCGGTCCCGATGGCCACGACGTTTTGCGACCACTGGCAGGGCCAGTTGCGAGGTGGAGTGGTCGCCGCGCCGGTGAAAGCGTACTCCGACGACCGTTTGGACTTCTTTTCTGTCGGGCATCCAGTCCCGACGCAGGCGAGCGTCGATGCCGCGCTGCGCGTGCTGGAAGTGACCGGATCGGTTGGGCCGTCCGACACGCTACTCGTGCTGCTGTCAGGAGGTGCGTCAGCCTCGCTCGCAGCTCCGGTCGACGGGTTGACGCTAGGCGATAAGGTGAAGGCAACCGAAGCGCTGCTTCGAGGCGGAGTTGCCATCGATGGTATCAACTGTGTTCGGAAACATTTATCGGTTATCAAAGGGGGATGGTTGGCCGCCGCGACATCAGGGCGTGTCGTTACGTTGGCGGTCTCCGACGTGGTCGGGCCCGTAGCTGATGACCCGGCGGTGATCGGATCGGGACCAACGACGGCCGACCCCACGCACTTCGAGGACGCGGTGCGCATCGCCGATCGCCCTCAAATTCGCCCCTACTTTCCGGCGGCCGCCAGAGCGGTACTGGAAAAGGGACGGCGGGGTGCCTACGCGGAGACGCCGAAGCCTGGGGACCCGCGTCTCGCGAAGTCGTCGTTCCGTGTTATCGGTGGTCGTCGTGATGCCATGCAGTCGGCTGCTACCCAGGCGACAGCCTTGGGATTTGATGTCGCCGTCATCGATAACCCGGTAATAGGTGAGGCACGCTACGTCGCCGATGTCTACTTCAATCTGGTGATCGACGCGGCGTCGAGACTGGGTCGACCGGCGTGCGTCGTCTCTACAGGAGAAACTACCGTCGAGGTAACAGGTTCGGGTCGCGGGGGACGCAATCAAGAGCTTGGATTGGCCTTGGTCGATCGGCTGACTGAAATGGAGGAGGACGTGACATTTGCAAGTGTCGGAACCGACGGAATCGACGGGCCGACTGACGCGGCTGGTGCCGTCGTGAATCGGACGACCCGACGGCGGGCACAGGCCAGGGGCCTTGGCACTCCGGCGAGTTGGCTTGATAACAATGACGCCTACGCGTTCTTCGAGGCCTTGGGCGACCTGGTTATCACTGGCCCAACTGAGACGAACGTTGGCGACCTCCAGGTCTTCCTGTTACCGGAGAAGTGATGCTGACGCCGAAGCAAATCCTCGACGCCATTAAGTCGAAAGTGGATCACCCGGCAACCATTCGCGAACTGATGCAGCGGCTCAAGTTGTCGCCGGAGCACCGCATGACTTTGAGGCGGCGACTGGCGGCGCTTGTGGAATCGGGTTCGCTCATCAAAGTTCGAGGTAATCGATATGGACTCCCGGATCGGATGCAGTTGATCCCGGGGCGGGTCACCGTAAACCCTCGGGGCTTCGGTTTCGTGACACCTGACCAGGCGGTCGTCAACCTTAACGGCGACCTTTACATAGCCGGGGGAAACCTCAACCAGGCCATGCACGGCGACCATGTACTGGCACGTGTTGAACACCAGCGCTCCGAAGGGCGCGTCGAGGGACGCATTGTGCGCATTTTGGAGCGGGTAACCGACCAGTTAGTAGGCCGATTGGAAATGGACGAATCGGGATTGGCGTATGTCGTCCCTTTCGACCGACGTCTCGTCATGGACGTGCATATTCCGCAAGGTGAGACTGGCGAGGCGAAGGCTGGAGAGCTGGTTACGGTGGTGTTGACGCGATTTCCAGGACCAACTCGAGGGCCGGTCGGACGTATCACTGAGGTATTAGGGACTCTCGAAACGCCTGGAGTGGATACGGAACTGATCCTTCGAAAAGTTGGAATAGCAGATGACCACCCAGAAGCCGCTGTTGCCGAGGCGCGGAAGCTAGGCTCGAAAATCAGGCCCCGCGATATCAAGGGCCGACAGGATTTCCGGGCGCGTCAAACCGTTACGATCGATGGCGAAACCGCGAGGGACTTTGACGACGCGATTACCCTCGAGAAGCTTCCGACCGGACACTTCTGGTTAGGCGTTCACATTGCCGATGTCAGTCACTATGTGGAAGAGGGTAGCGCCCTTGACGCTGCCGCTTACGACCGTGCCACGTCGGTTTACTTTCCGGACCGAGCCGTGCACATGTTCCCAGAGGAACTCTCGACCGGGCTCTGTAGTCTAAATCCAAATATCGATCGACTTGTGCAGTCGTGTTTGATGGAGATCGATACCCGCGGCACGGTTCGTCGATATGAGATGCACGACGGCGTGATTCATAGCGACGCCAGGCTGACTTATACCGACGTCAATGCAATTCTCGTGGGCCGAGACCCCGAAACCCGAACCCGATACAAAAGCCTCGTTCCGATGTTGGAGTTAATGAGTGATCTGTTTAGGGTTCTGAAGGCCCGCCGACGCCGGCGGGGTTCGATCGACTTCGATCTACCGGCAGCCAAGTTCTTAACGGATGACGAGGGTCGAGTGGAGGCGATCGTAGCGGAAGAACGAAACCAGGCGCATCGCATTATCGAAGAGTGCATGTTGATCGCCAACGAAACGGTTGCGAGCCATCTTGAGGACAAGGGTA
>Ga0310120_10000591_pt1 | contig 28575 bp, 22 predicted proteins | sample CB27_AW_983_MG_FD_203506 | JGI IMG/M metagenome (GOLD analysis project Ga0310120, IMG submission 203506) | Marine microbial communities from Western Arctic Ocean, Canada - CB27_AW_983 | ecosystem: Environmental > Aquatic > Marine > Oceanic | place: Canada: Western Arctic Ocean | collected...
GCCCGAGAGGTCAAACATGGTCTGCATCTTCATCGCCAGTCCCATGTCGCCGGTGACGTGAATTTTCCCCTGCATGAAAAGCGCCATGGAGTTGGCCTCGCCCCTGGCGATTTCCAACCAGTCGCTGGCCTGCATAGACATGGTCATATCAGCGTCTGCGTTCGTACCGGTGGTTATAGACAGGGTTCTGTCCTTCACCAGTAGCGTCCACCCGCCACCGTCGTCGCCATTCAAATCCATTTGAATCACGGCCTCCATGTCGCCGGCTTGATCTGCCAGGAAACGTTCGGGCATCAGGTCGAAGATCTGCGCTACATTTTTTGCTCTCTCAGCCATTTTCTAGATTCTCTGACATGTTTATTTCCAGTATAAGATTTCGGCTCGCGGCTGTCAATGCGCTGCTGAGTATCGGAGGGACGCCGTGATATACTCGCGCTTGTACGGCGATTATGAGGCAACGAACCAACACTGCATTGCTGGAATGGACGGCCATCCTGCTGGTACTGGCCTCCGTGCTCGCGCTCGTATTGCAGCTGGTTTCTTATCAGCGGGTGCGTGCCACCTTTCCGTCCGGGATGATGATTGGCGGTGTGCCGGTGGGAGGCCTATCGCTTGAGCAGACAGCGGCCACGGTGTCGCAAATTTACGCCTCCTCGGTGGAGCTGCACTACCAGGATGCCTACTTCTTTTTGGAGCCGGCGGAAATCAGCTTCCGGCTTGGCCTGGAGGCCATGCTTGCCCGTGCGGACGCCTACCGCACAGATTCCAGTTTCTGGGCCGGATACTGGAACTATCTCTGGCGGGGGCCGGGCAACCCTGTCATGGTCCCGATAGTTGCGGAGTATTCCACCACGCAGTTACGTGAATTTCTCCAGGATGTCGCCGCGCGCTACGACCTTCCGCCCCGCCCGGTAAGCATAGAGCCGGGCTCGTTGCGCATGGACTCTGGCGCGCCGGGATACAGCTTAGACGTAGAGTCGTCTTTGGTAGTCATTGATTTAGCGCTCCGTGTGCCCACCAATCGGAGGGTCGTGCTGACGGTGCAGGACAGTGCCAGCGTTGTGCCCACGACCGGTACCCTTGGCGATCTGATCGACCGCTATGTGGACCAGATGGATTTTGAGGGCGTCCTCAGTCTTGCCGTTGTCGACCTACAGACGGGCGAAGAGTTAAATATCAACGAAGACGTGGCCTACGCCGGGTTGAGTATCATGAAGATTCCCATTGTACTGGATATGTACAGAGTGCTGAATCACGAGCCGTTTCCTGAGTTGGCCAAGGTGATTGAGGGCACGATTGTGCAGTCATCCAACTTGCACGCCAACATTCTGTTGGCGGAGCTGGGTGATGGAGACAGGTCTAGCGGGGCTTCGGTTCTGACCAGCAATTTGCAGCGCTTGGGCTTGCTGGATTCATTTATGGCGGGCTATTTCGATCAGGCGGTGCAACCGCCTATGGTGCGTACCCCGGCGAATCAGCGCACGGATATCAATACTGACCCCGATCCATTCATGCAAACAACTCCGGCGGACATGGCCGCACTGTTAACCATGCTCTATCAATGTGCGCAGGATGGCGGTGGTGGGCTGGCCGTGGCGTTCTCGGGCGCGATCAGCCAGGCTGAATGTGATGCTGTCATTGAGCTGCTCGGACGCAATAAAACCGCCACTCTGATTGAGGCTGGCGTTCCGGAGGGCACCTCCGTGGCGCATAAGCACGGCTTCGGTGCTGGTGACACCATCGCTGATGCAGGAATCGTTTTCTCGCGCGGCGGCGATTATGTTATAGTTATTTATCTTTGGCATCCGGTTTATCTCGAGTGGGAACAGAGCGCGCCGACGTTCGCCAACATCTCACGCATGGTGTACAATTATTTTAATCCCTGAGCCAGACGCGTGGCTGCCAGTGCCATTCCGACAAGCAGCCAGAAAAACGTCTGAGCCGCTTGGAACTCCAGATTGACAAAGTAGTGGTCCAGAAGACCGATAACGAGCGCGGCGATTAACGCGGCGTGGATTCCCAGCCACTGTGGAGCTAGATCCGGATCGGAAAGTGCCGCCCGGCGGTGCTGCATCGACCACCCCAGAACTACGGCGATTGAAATCATGAAGGCTGCTAAACCTACTACGCCCATTTGCTCTGCAAGCAACAGGTATGCGCTCGACACGCCGAGGTAGATATCTACGTCTGGCGCGGCACTGAAGCCGACCCCGAAAAATGGGTAGCGTCCGATGAGAGTAAACGCGTCCTTGTATTCACCGAAGCGCATGCGTGTGGCCAAATCATGGCCTTGTAGTCCGGCGGAAAAATGGCCGCTGTATTGAGGTGCAACTGTCAGGACCACGATGAGCACGACAGCTAACACCAGCAGCCAGAGCATCTTGCGGTTGCGGAGCGGAATGACAAATAATATTGCTGCCAGTAACGCGGCCATGGCAGTGCGCGAGAAAGTGAGCACAATCGTCACCGCAACAAGGGCAAACATTACCCATGCGGACCAGCGGCAGCCGAAGAGCGGGCGAGTTGTCGCTAGTTGGGGGACAACCAGAGCGCCTACAATCGCCAGAAGCCCACCGAATGCGTTTGGATCCACTGATGTACCGATTGCACGCAGGGCATTGGCTGGGTTGTCTTCGATGTAGCGCAGCACAGTGCCGGTCGGATAATTGACGATGTGCAGTGCATTCAGCGCGCGTTCGGCCAGATCGACTGGAATGAAGTAAAGCGTCAATCCAAGTAACGCTGCGGCGGACCCGCCCAGAATGATCACCCGAAGCAATCGAGCGAGTTTTGGATGGCTAGAAACATGGTCCGCCACCACGAACACAAGGGCTATATTGAGGATAAAGCCCGCGAACTTTCGCATCAAATTGGGCGTGAGAGTGGCGTTGCCGCTGCCGGCCACAAAGGAAAACAGCGCCAGCATCATGAACGCCAGAATCGGGGTGGTCGCCGGGAAGACAAACAGCCTGTGGTCTTGGCCGGTCATCCATTTCGCGAGATACACTAGGAAGACCCCGGCTAGGGCTAGGTCGAGCAATGTAGGTGTGAGCACGAATTTGAAAGGCATAGTGCCAAAGGGTAGCAGGGTAATAATGAGAATCGTGCCCCAGAGACCGTGTTCAAGGTCACTCAGTGCCCACATCGCCAGAGCGATGCTGAGCAGTACGGCCACTGCCTTCAGTGGGCCTATAAACCCCAGTAACGCGCCGATGACAGTTGTGAGTACTGCCAGCGCGATGCCGACGATAATCTCGGTATGGTGCGACCGGGCGGCTGCGATACGTATCATGTCCGCGGCGCTCGCTTCCAGAAATAGAGCGTCAACGTCAATAGTAAGCCTATAGCGCTGCTGGCGAGGCCCCAGCGCACTATGGTGGGCTGATACTCCAGAAGCACACGCTGCGGGCCGGGATACTGCAAACGCACGCCCTGTAGGTAGCCGCTCACCAATTCGGTCGGGGCGCGGCCGGCAGGAGTGGTGGCAACCCAGCCGGGATACCATGCCTCGCTCACCACCAGCAGGGCGGGTCGTTCGTTATGGACCTGAAGCTCGATGCGTCCGGGGCGTTCGGAGAGTAATTTCACGTGGCCGTTGGTCGAATCCATTGCTTGCGTGGGTGGAAGCAGCAACGCGTTTTGACGGGCGTCGAAATCTTCCGCGGCCATCATTTCCCACAATACCTGCTTGGACGGCGCGAGCTGCACCTGCTCGGGCAGCCAAGCGCGCTGTGCATACCCTGACAAACGGTACACTTTGGCCTCGCCGGAGGGCGCTGGGCCGTGGTAGAGCGTTTCGTTCTCGAGCGGTAGTCCTTCGCGTGTGACCAAGTCCATTTTCCACGAGACCAGATAGTCGATCCCGAGCAGCCCGAAGCGCGCGCGTTCGGGCGCGTGGCTGTCAAAATCCATCCAGGTCTGCAGGCGGATGGGAGAAATACCGCCCCATTCTTTCAGACCATAAGCACAGGCCCAATGGCCCTGCATTCGCGCATCGTCCTGTACGCGGAACCAGCGCCCGCTGGTGACATCTGATTGCATGGCTTCGAGCAACGGAAGTTCTGGGTATGGATCCGATAGGGGCACTGCGTTGGTGGGTATATTGGCTGAGAATAGTTCCAGCGCCACTACTGTTGCTAACGCGGTTGGGAACCAGCGCCGCGACGAGCGCGTGGCGAGGGCAAGGATCGCGAGCAGCAGACCTATTACCAGAAGCCCAAAACGGGATGGTAAGTGACCCCATTTTGCCGGGTCATATTGTGCCAACACTACTGCAAGAATCAATAGCGCCATTGCCAGTGGCGTCAGGTTGCGTAGCCAGCGCCGTGCACTACGCAGCGTTCTTAGATGCTCCTGCTTCAGTGGGCCAGTGAGGGTGCCCACCGCGAGTGATACTAGCGTTGCTGCAGCCATGGCTATCAACACAGCGGCACGCTCCTGACCGCGAAAGAGACGAAAAAATGGAAGCAGCCAGTACGCCAACTGGTATAGAGCCATATTGCTGCCGAATGAAATCAGCAGCGCGATCAGGCCGGCTGCCAGCCAGAAGCGAGCGACAGCGTCGCGGCGCAACGGCAATGCCATTATTGCAAGTGTCAGACTAAGCACACCCACGTAAAGCGGTTGCCACAGGTCGTTGCTGCCCAATTTCGTAAGCACGAATTGCACGATATCTTGTGGCAAAAAGCCATGCGCAATCTGGTCGAAGGGAAGGCTAGTCCGCGTAGAAAGAGAGAGAAACTGTGTCTGGGGCAGCAATTGCGCTCCTATGACCAGTGCCAGTATCGCGAAGATTACTAACAACCATAGCAAAATCCAACCCCATCCGCGCCCCGCACTTCTCGCGCGAAAGAGAAAATATCCCACGCTGAGATATGTGACCAGCAAAAACGTCTGTGGGTGACCGGCCAAGAAAGCAAGCGCGTAGACGCTGACAGCCGCGGCGGCGGCTCGGCCACTTCCGGAAATGCTGAAGCGGCGTAAAGCCAGCAGCAGCAACGGCATCCAGGTGGCGGTTTCAATGATGCCGGTTTGTAGCGGTGGGTATCCGGTGAGGTAGCCGCCGTAAGCAAGTACGACTGCTCCTACCAACGCACCGATGCGACTGCCGCTTTCCTCCCTCAGGAAAAAATAAGCGAAAATGCTGATGGCAAGATAATGGCTTATGGTTTCAGCGGTCAGCGCTATGAGCGGGAAATGGTCGAATCCCAGTAAACGCACCGCGCTGAAATTAATCCATATCGGCGGATAAAATAGCTGCGCCTGTGGATCAGCATGGAAGGGGTAACCTCCAAAGAAGCAATTGGCCCAGAGTGGAAAATGCCCGGAATTGAACTGCCGAAAAGCGACAGATCGAAAGATGAAGAATTGCTGCGTGAAATCGCCATCCGGAAAGCCCACCGCATTTGGTGCCGGTGCGAAGTAGCGCCAGAAAAAAAGGAGCCACAGACTGAACAAAATGAGCAGATGCGACGCGATTGGTCGGGCGCGCATCCAGCGGTAGAGAGAAGTCATTGTCTGGTCTGTTCCTCGCTAACTCTGATGCGGCTCAGGCCGAGATAGTTGTCAACCCAGCGGCGGTCGGCCGTGATGATTTGCAGCCGTTTGCCGGCGCTGTCGTAAAGGCCGATTTGGAGCTCATATGTTCCGGGTGTGATGTCCGCCGCTGGGAGAAGCGGATGCACATCACGCATCACTTCTCCCGGAGTCCAACTGGTTGTGGGAGCACTCCCTCGGGCAGGCCAAGAATCATGCTGCCCCCACAAGCGGTCTCCTTCTCCGCGCAATTGAGTGAAGACGGTGTAGTCGTGCTTCAACTGGCGCTGTCCGCGCCAGTACAGCGTTAGGTTGAGATGCTGGCCGGGCGCCAACACGCGCCTGTCCATTTCGTATCCGACCAATTCTATCTGATCTTGGAAATTAATTTTCTGTGTATTAGGAATATGGCCCGGATTGGAATTCAATTTCACTATGGCCAATTCTACGCTATCAAAGCCGTCGCTGGTATGCAAACGCTGCCGGGTGCTGTAGTCGTAAAATCCGATGCTCAGGCGCAGCTCTGTGGGCGCGTAAGCAGTAGATGGTATGGGTAGCACATAGTGATCAGCGAAGGTGCGTCCGGGCTGCATCCTGCTGGTGGGTAGCAGCCCCATCCCTGGATAGGTGTCGCGCTGCGCTACCAACGTGCCCGCTGAATCTTGCAGATGAACAAAGACGCTCCAGTCCTTCTCCGTAGCGTCGATGGACTGCCAGTACAAAGTCATCTCAAGAGCGTCGCCGGGGTGTAGTGAAGCCGACGGAAGTGAGTATCCCAGGAAGCGCATTTGCGCTTTCTCTGACAATTCGCCGAATTCAATCGTGTGCGGAGTGGTCATGGATTCGAGATCAGCCGGTGCAGGTACGGTGTAGGCGGGCGCAATAACCCACCAGGGCGCGCTGGCTGAAAGCATAAATAATGAGAGTACCACAAGCCCTATAAGCATCCGACGCCAGTGCGGCCGTTGGCGCGGCAGCAGGCTGCTCAGTCCGATTGTGAAGAGCACGGCTAGACTTTGCAGGGCGGTGAATAATAGGCGGCCCTGCGATGACCATGTCTCAGTTGCCCAGCGCAACAGCGAGATTATCACCGCGCAGCTGAAAGCGACTACTACCCCGAACGGCAACCAGCGGCGCAATGACCAGCGGTCATCCACCCATTTTTGTGTAATGAAAACCAGTAATCCCACGATGGCTAACAGGGAGATGATGTTTAGTGCGGTGTAAACCCAGTGTGGAAAAGGCACATTTACTGCTCCGAAGAGACCCCAGAAAGATTGCATGAAACCGGCACGTTCGCTCCATAATTGTGCCAGTGGTGCCGGGTGGGCGCGTCGGCCGAGCACATCAACGAAGGCGTTGATTCCGGTCGGTGATCCGTAAAGCCGCAGGTTTCGGAGGTACCACCATCCGGAAATCAGCACTGCTAACCCGAAGATAACTGCGTAATGCAGCAGCAGGACTAGCGCGTGCAGCCAGAACACACGTGCCCGGGTGCGGTGGGGATTGCGCCACCAGCGCGATGCTTGGTTGTAAGCGGTGATTGCGGCGGCTACCGGAAACAGCGCCAGAAGCGAGAGTTTTGTAAGTGCGCCGAGACCCAGCAATATACCGAGAATCGGGTGCGCAATGCTGATATGCCCATATACGCGTTCCCACTGCCAGTTGAATGCGATTCTGAACTCTCTACCCGTGTCGCCGTGCAAGCTCATGCGTGTGATGAGCAGCACGGATGCGCTGGCGAGCAGTATGGCCAGATTGTCGTTGTTGACGGATCCGGAGATAAATGCGAACATCGGTGTGAATGCCAGCACCCCGGCGGTACCCGCGGCGAGTACTGGCCAGGCGGGGCGAATCTCTAGAGCGAGACGATAGGTAAAATAAACGGTGCCGGCACCTAGCAACACCGATAGCAGGCGGATCATCCGTACGGCTAGGGTGGTGCCGCGCCATGGAAAATTCTCCACCGGGCTGTGGATGGCGAGGTTGGTGTTCCCGTCGGCGGTGACCACACCAGTGTCTACATGCGGATTCAGTCGACGTACGGTATGCATATCGGTGGTATCAATCCAGCCGGTTGCAAACGCCATGATGTAATAATAGAGAGGGGGTTGGCCGGCTTCCTGTCTCCACGGTCCGGGGTCGTGCGCGTCGAGGATGGGCAGCTCTTGCTCACGGGTCAGCTGCCAGATCATTGGGTAGTGCCACAATTCATCCGAAGCCTCGAAAAGAGGCGTCGTCGCTGCGAATGTGCCACCGACAATGATGAACAGAGAGAGCACCAGCGCAATTGGTAATCGGGAGATGACAGGCATGCACGCTAAACCCTATGCGAACTTAGCATTTCCCCGAAAAATTCTTCCAACTGTTCAGCGATGCGTGACCATTGAAATTGCTTTGAGAGGCGCAGCGCTCCCGTTTCGATATTGCGCCGCAGGGCATGGTCTGAGTGCATCTCCAGTACGACTCTCGCGATAGCGCCGGCGTCTGACTGTGTCAGTATCACGTTCTCACGCTGCCGTAGCCCCGCCAGTTGCAATCGTGGCAGTGTGGTGACTGTGGCTCTGCCATGAACTAGGCAGGCCAGAAAGGACCCGCGTCGAAACGAAACTCCGTCGCTATAGGGCATCACCATTAGATCACAACTGAGCAGCGCAGCCGATGTTTCTGGTGGGGTGAGATAACCTGTGCGCAGTATATGGTTGACGATGCCGAGCTCTCGCGCAAGGTTGTTTACGTGCTGCGTGTAGGCGGTATTGCTGTGATCACTGCTGCCGGAGTGGTCGCCTATGAGCAGCAGGCGGGCTGACAGCCCCTTGGCGTGCAGTGCCGCAAGCGCGTGCATGAGGATTTCGCCGCCTTTGCTGGAGTTAAAGAACCCAAAGTAACCCAGTACGAATTCATCCGCCCTGATGCCGCGCTCAGCCCGCCATTCGGATGCCGAAAACGTCCCCGGTGGCGCGCAGAGGATATTGCTGCCTATAGGGATTTCGGCTAGTGGCGGCAGTCCTTCCTGGACATGGCAGTGTTGGTAATCCTCCGTGTTGGTCAGTATAACCCCTGCAGCACGGCGCGCCAGACCCCAGATTGCGCGTTCGCGCAGCCATCCGGCTTTCGGGAAAAGATAGGGGTGGCGCAAATCATGAAATGTGACCGCTGTGGGTGGAACAGTGATGTGGGGCAGAAAATGAATCGGCGGGCGCATGGCACCATACGCGGCGGCCTGATACTGAATGTTGACGATGTCGAGATCTGTGCTGGCCAGGCGCACGCGCCACAGGTCCATCCAGCTCCATCGGGCGGAAACGATGGGGCGCACAATCGGGCGGCCAGAGTGGATATCTGGCTGCACGCATCGCTGGTCGGTGATAACTCTGACACCGTGGCCGCGCTCGCTTAGTTTGGCGGCAATGGCGCGTGTATAGTCACCAACCCCGCCTTTCATGGGCGGGTATTCGCCGGTGACAAGGCCGATTTTCATGTCAGGAGGCTGTGGCGATTTAGAACTCTCGCTCTACTACGTAATCAGCGATGGCATGGAGTGTGTGCAGGTGTTTGCCTACGGTCGCAGCAGAGAGGGCGGATTTTGCGGTGGCCACATAATCGCGGGCCGTGGCAATCGAAGCGTCGATGGCATCAGAAGTGCGAATGGATTGCACTAGCTGCGCTCGCACCTGGCGGTCGCTCTGGTGTCCGTTCAGGAGTGCGGCCACGTCCGGGTCATCCGGATTAGCTTCGATGTAGTGCAGCGCCGGCAGGGTTAGCAGACCCCGCTGTAGGTCGCTACCCACTGGCTTGCCAATGCGGTCGGTGTTGCCGATGAAATCGAGCACATCATCGACGATCTGGAACGCCATCCCGGTTTTAATACCATAGCGGCGCATCCCAGTGATAGCGGCCTCACTCGCCGCGCCGAGCACCGCTCCGGCTTCGGCAGCCAGCGCGAACATCGATGCAGTCTTGGCGTGGATGCGTTGGAAATATCCCTCTCGGCTGAGAGTGGTCTCGTCAGCGAACTTTTGCCGCATTTCACCGTTGACGATAATCATTAGGGTTTTCGCGAAAAGGTTCATAACATGCACGCTCTCCGTTTGGGCCGCGAAACTGGCCGCTCGGGCAAAAAGGTAATCTCCGGTGAGCACAGTGGCATCCGGAGACCAGTTGGAGTTTAGCGTGGGGATGCCGCGGCGGAGCAGTGCTCCATCAATCAGATCGTCGTGCACGAGGGTAGCAGTGTGCAGCATTTCCACTGCTGCTGCCAGCGAGACTGCGTGGTCGACATCGGCGGCGAATAAACCGGAGCTAAGCAGCGCTACTGCCGGGCGCACGCGCTTGCCGCCCGAGTCGAGCAAGTGCTCAGTGGCAGCTGTCAGAGACTGGTGCTGCCCGTTGAGAGATTCTCGGAGCCGGCCCTCCATAGCGGTCAGCTGTTCCCTGACCAGCGAGAGCAGCTCATCGTTGGTGCTCAAGGATATGCTATCTAATAACATCTCGCATCTCAGTCATCCCAGGCGAAAAGCCTATTGGCGTTTTCGCTACTGGCCTGCGCAATGGTATCGGTCGTTACCTCGCGAACCTCTGCGATTTTTTTTGCCACCCAGCGTACATACGCGGGCTCATTGCGTGTCCCGCGTCGGGGCTCTGGCGCAAGGAAGGGCGCATCGGTTTCAATGAGCAGCCGGTCTTCAGGCATTTGGGCTACAATTTTCCGTAGGCTCTCCGCTTTGGGAAATGTAACCGGCCCGGTGATTCCTAGATAGAAACCTAGTTCAATCGCTATCTCGGCATGTGCTTCTTCACCGCTAAAAGAGTGAAATACTCCCGCGTTCACTTTTGTGCCGCCACTTTCTTGCCACGCGCTGATGATGCCGATCGCGTCCGCGTGTGCATTGCGGCAATGGACAATCACAGGAAGCTCCAGTTCCGCCGCAAGGTCCAGCTGTTCGCGAAAGCGGCGGTGTTGGTCACTTGGCGGCGTCGTTTTGCGATAATAGTCTAACCCAATTTCACCGATGGCCACGACGTCAGTCTCGCTGGCCAGAGAGCGTAATTCCCGCAATGTTTCTCGACCCAATTGTACATGCTCATTCGGATGTATGCCCACCCCCGCGTACACGGGTAGACTACGACTTGCCAACTCGAGTGCTCGCCGGCTGCTTTCCAAGTTTATACCCGGGTTGAGTATCCTGCGCACGCCGTGCTTCTCCGCGCGAGCCAGAACCTGACCCCGGTCTTTTTGGAAACTGAGGAAATCCAGGTGGCAGTGTGTGTCGGTAAGCAAACTGGGCTATCGCAGTCCGGCAATATGCAGCCCGTCCTGAAGGATAGGCTCTACCCGACTCTCGTCGTCGGTTTCGCAATACACGCGGATAATCGGTTCTGTTCCTGAGAAACGTATAAGCATCCAACTGCCTCCCTGCAGTTTGAATTTGAAGCCGTCGGTCTTGTCCACCGTGAGCAGCGCTACCCCTCCCACGCTTTCAGGCGTGGCGCTATCCATCCGTGCCATTATGTTTTCTTTCTGATCGGCGGGAAATTCAATGTCGATCCTGTGGTAATAAGATTGCCTTCCCGTTCGGGCAAAGAGTGTTGCTATCAGCTCCGAGGGGCGCTGTCCCAGTGTGCGCATTAGGTCAAGGATAAACAGTCCCGCCAGAATACCGTCTCTTTCAGGCACGTGGTTCCGAAAGGCGAATCCGCCCGATTCCTCTCCGCCGATGAGTGCGTTGGTGGCGGTCATCTTCGGAGCGATGTATTTGAAGCCGACCCCTGTTTCGTACACGGGCACATCGTACAGCTCGCCCAATTTGTCCAGCAGGGAGGTGGTGGAAAGAGTTTTCACTATCGCGCCGCGCTGTCCGCGCACCTCAAGCAGGTAATAAGCCAGCAGCCCGAAAACGCGCAGCTGGTTGATGAACTGACCATTTTCGTCTCCAACGCCCAACCGGTCCGCGTCGCCGTCGGTGATGATGCACACATCCGCGTTTGTTTCCACGCTAGCGTGTAGGCCGACATCTACGTTGGGAGGAATGGGTTCCGGGCGGCTCATTTCCGGGAAGATCGGGTTGCGCGCAGTGTGCACCTCTAGTATTTCTGTTCGACCGCCCTGAAGCAGTCTCGGGAACCAGGCCGCGCCGTTTCCCCACATGGGGTCTACCATGATCTTGAAGCCGGCATCCTTAATCGGCGCGAGGTCGATAATATCGTGTAAATGCTCAATGTATGCTGGAGAAGCGTCGAACAACTGTACGCTCTCAGTTTCTGTTGCCTCCGCTAGGGGAATGTGCTTCACTGCACCCGTAGGCGGGATGAGCGCCTCAATGGCTTTCAGGCCGTGCGGGGCAATTGCGCCGCCGGTGTGGTCGCGTACTTTGAAGCCGTTGTCAGTGGGGGGATTGTGAGATGCGGTGATATTTATGGCGCCGACGGCTTGCTTATCGAGCACCGCATAAGCAATTACGGGCGTGGGAGTGGCGCCATCTGTCAACCACACGTGCAGGTTGTGAGCAGCTAACACCTCGGCTGCGGCGGTGGCAAAATGCTCGGAGGCAAAGCGCCTGTCGTGGCCGACCACCACTGATTCGCCCGCGTGTCCCTCTTCCAGTATATAGCGTGCGAAACCCTGCGCGCAGCGGCGCACGTTGTCAAAAGTGTAATTCTCTGCAATGCGGCCGCGCCAGCCGTCCGTGCCGAACTCGATGGTCATGTTCTGTAGGCACCGCAGGTCAGTACCGTACTGTTGTGAACTCCACCAAGTCGGGCATTTTCATACCGGAATCCAGTTTCTCCAAATCGGAGTCCACCATGGTCTGCATCAGCTGAGGGAATGTCATCCGTGGCTCCCACCCTATATACTCTCTGGCCCTGCTGGCGTCTCCGACCAGCAAATCCACCTCGGCGGGGCGGTAGAAGCGTGGGTCGGAGACTACATGATCTTGATAATTCAGACTGACGTGGGCGAATGCGGTCTCGCAAATTTCACGGATGCTGTGGGTTTCACCGGTGGCGATCACATAGTCGCCCGGTTCATCCTGTTGCAGCATTTGCCACATAGCGCGCACGTAATCTCCGGCAAAGCCGATGTCCCGGCGGGCGTCCAGGTTTCCCAGGCGCAGCTCATGGGCATGCCCGAGCTTAATGGCGGCAACACCGAGACTGATCTTGCGCTCCACAAATTCTAGGCCGCGGCGGGGTGAGCCGTGATTGAAGAGAATACCGGAGTTTGCGTGGATATCGTAGCTTTCGCGGTAATTTACGGTAATCCAGTGTCCATAAACCTTTGCCACGCCATATGGGCTGCGCGGGTGGAAGGGCGTACTCTCGCGTTGGGGCACCTCTGCCACCTTGCCGAACATCTCGCTGCTGGAGGCTTGGTAGAAGCGGATCTCACTGTTTACAGTGCGGATGGCGTCTAGCATACGCGTGACGCCGAGGGCAGTGGCCTCGCCGGTGAGCACCGGTTGTTGCCAGGATGTTGGCACAAACGACATGGCCGCCAAGTTGTATACCTCGGTCGGGTCGAATTCGCGCAAAACGCTTATGAGTGAAATCTCATCCAGAAGGTCCCCTTGCACCAGTGTGATGCGGTCCTGTACGTGCTGCAACCTGTCGAGATTGATTGCGCTGGTGCGGCGCACCATTCCGATAACGGTATAGCCCTCATCCAGCAGTGTTTCTGCCAGATACGAGCCATCCTGTCCTGTAATTCCAGTGATGAGAGCGGTGGGCATTGATTTTATTGGCAAAGATCTGATGTCATGCCTGCTCCTTGTTTAGAGTTTTTAATCTATCCCTTTCGTAATTGAGCAAATCCGAAAGTGTCTGCTCAAATGATATTTCTGGATGCCAGCCTGTGTGTGTGCGGAAACGAGTGCAATCGGCCGTGAGCGTCGGTGTACTGGCTGCACGCACTCTCTCTGGGTCCACCTCCACGGTAACATCCGTATGCGAGAGTTCGAGCAGTGTATCTAGCAGCTGCTGTACGGAGCGAACACTGCCGCTGGCAATATTATACGCTCTGCCGGACTCACAATGCGCCAGAGCGAGCGCGTAGGCGCGCGTCATGTCGCGTACGTCAGTGAAATCACGTCGGGCCGAAAGGTTACCCACCTGTATCACCGGCGGTTGCAGTCCGGCCTCGATACGCGCTAGTTGACGCGCAAATGCCGTGGCTACAAACTGGTCGCTCTGCCGTGGACCGATGTGGTTCAGTGGACGTATGCGCACAATGTCCAGTCCATGGCTAAGGTGGTAGGCCTGCGCCAGCAAATCCGCCGCCGCCTTGCTTGCGCTGTAGGGGCTGTTAGGCCTGAAGCAGTATTCTTCTGTTACAGGCATGTCCTCCGGACGCACTTCCCCGTAAACCTCCATCGATGTTACCACCATCACGCGGCAACTCAGCTTGAGTTTCCACACCGCGTGGAGCACATTCAGCATAGCGAGCACGTTGCTCTCGTAATTGTCCCATGGTGCAATCCAGCTCGTGTGCACGGCCGGCTGTCCGGCTAGATGGTAAATGCGGTCCGGATGGATTTCCGCAATATAATCACTGGTGGCTGCCGCGTCGGTCAGGTCGAGCTGCCGATGAAGCAGCGGGTGCTCAACAGGTACTGTTGGTTTCGGCGAGAGGCCGCAACCACACACCGTGTGGTCCGTAGTGCGCAGCAAGTGCTCGGCTAGGTGGCTGCCCACGAATCCTCCCGCCCCAGTAATTAATTCCCGCAACTTTGCTCTCCAGACGACCTGTTTGGCCTGCGCAACATGTGGATGCGCCGCCGGATTATACCTTGAATTAGGGCAAAAGGCGGAATTGACAGCTGGGGCACTTCTCAGTATAATCTGCGCGCGCGGCGGTCTATCGATTTCGGCGGATGGGAAAGTGTGCCCGTCTGTCACACTGCACTCTGATACCTCTCGATAAAGCAAGCTCCCTAAAGACGACCAGTATTGTGACTGAAGATACATCTGCTGTAACCAGCCAACCGAAAAATCTGGCAGGCCTGCGCCCGAAGATGCGGCTGCAAGGCACGGTGAGCAGCGTTGAGATTTTCGGTATTATAGTTGACGTTGGAGTGGATCGAGATGGCCTCGTGCACATCTCTGATCTGAACGATAAGAAGGATATCAATGGGGGCGATAAGTTTCAAGTTGGGCAGGAAATTACAGTGTGGGTGAGGCGAGTGGAGCAAAAAGCGAATCGCCTGACCCTCACATTGCAGGAGCCTCTGGCTGTTGAATGGCAAGACCTGAACCCCGGGCAGGTTTATTTGGGCAAGGTAGTACGCTTGGAGAAATTTGGCGCCTTTGTCGATATCGGTGCGGAACGTCCAGGATTGGTGCATGTACGCGAAATTACCACCGGACGGGTGGCGCACCCGGATGAAGTGGTTACTTTGGGTGAGGAAGTGGAGGCGCAAGTAATCGGGGTGAATCGTAAGAAAAGACAGATTGACTTAAGTATGCGTACGCTCGAGCAGCAGGTCGTGGATGAAGGTGAGGACGAAGTGAAGCCGGCTACCGCGATGGAACTGGCGCTGCGTGCTGCTATGGAAGGTCAACCGGATGCGGAGCGCTCAGCACGAAAAAAGCGAAAAAAAACGAGGGGCAATGCGCGGGAGGAATTGTTGCAGCGTACACTTACTAACCGTCGCGACTAGTGATGACTGCTTGCTGCTGGCAGGTTCAGTCAATCTGTCATTGCGGTCCCTTGCACCAGACCAATCACTGAAAGCGCAAATATCGCGCCAATTAGCACCGCCGAGATAACACAGTACGGGCAAATTGCCTGCAAGATTTCAATCTCCACATAAGTAAGCCATCCTGAAAAAATCAGCCCGACCAGCGCTAGGCCGAACACTGCTAGCTGTACCCACTCGGTCAATTCGGGTCGGCGGGCCTCCAGCCAGACCAGAACGACGATGAGCACGTACATTGCCAGTCCGAGCATCGCCACCGGTACCCCGATAATTTCGGAATAGATACTGGTGTTGACTGCCTCACAATCTCCTAGGCTGGCGCAGGCCGCCTTTGCGTCGCTAACCTTGATCCAGGTGAGATAGAGCGCATCTATGCTGCCGAGAGCGGCGAGCAGGCCAATTGCGCGCTGACGTTTAGTCTGGGTGTTTCTAGCCGCAGGGTTAGTGGTCATGGCGGTTGGGCGTGGCAATTATACTGGCAGGGGTGGAGGATTTTGTCAATGCGGCGTGCGCCACACCCGCCAGGGCTACGCTACCCGTCACTATAACTAAGCCCGCAGGCGTAGCAGCATTTTTAGCCTGAGCGAGCGCACTTAACATATCGTTGGCTTGCGAGGCCGTGCAATCATACTTCTCCGCTGCCTGAACGAGGTCGCGCGGGCGCATGGCGCGCGGTGCCTCGATGGATGTCATGATGGCTGCGCTGCAAGCAGGTAGCAGTTCAGCGAACATCCCGGACACGTCTTTGTCGCACATAGCGCCGAAGACAAGCACCTTCGGCAAGCCGGGAAAATAGTCTTGTAGCGTCTCCGCCAAATGCTTGGCCGAGGCGCGGTTATGGGCGCAGTCGAGCATTACGGGTGGTTCACCCGGTAAGACCTGGCAGCGCGCTGGCCATTGCACGGTTTTGAGACCCTGAGCGATGGCGCGTTGAGAAATGCGCCATCCCTGTTCGCGCAGCTGTTGTACCAGTGCCACCGCGACTGCGGCATTCTGGGCTTGGTGGGCCCCAATAAGCGGCAGCCGATAGGTACTTTCTTGTTGTGGGCGGGCAGCTGGCCAGAGGTGGAATTGCTGTCCGGAGGCGCTGTATCTATCGCACCTCCATCCCCATTCTGCTCCCACGTCTATCAGGGGTGCTCCAACGGTATCCGCTCGCTGTTGCAGTATCGACTGGGCTGCCCCCGGCTGCGGCGCGACAACGACTGGTACCCTGCTTTTAATGATGCCGGCCTTTTCGCCTGCGATGGATTCTATTGTATCTCCCAGCAATTCGACATGATCAAAACTTATCGGTGTAATCGCACAGACGACCGGTTCTATTACATTAGTGGCGTCGAGCCGTCCCCCTAGCCCGACCTCTATCACAGCAATCTCGACTCCCTGACGGGCGAACCATTCTAGCGCGAGCACCGCGCTTATTTCGTAGAAGGTGATGTCGGGAGTGGCGTCAATGTGTGAGCGTAGCTCCGCAACGAGTGCGGCAAGAGAATCACGTGGGATCATTTTCCTGACAACCTGAATGCGTTCGCAGAAATCCTGTAAGTGTGGGGAAGTGAATAGCCCGGTACTATGGCCGGCGGCACGCAGCACAGATTCAACCATGGCAGCCAGCGAACCCTTACCCTTCGTGCCAGCGACGTGCACGTTCGCGTACTGCCCTTGGGGATTGCCGAGACGCTCCAGCAGCCGGCGTACGCGCCCAAGGCTGAAGCGCTCCGGCGCGTACGCCTCGGCCGGTTTTGCCTCGAAATTGACGAAGCTGTTGAGATAATCGAGTGCGGATCGGAAGTCCATAGGCGCTTATGGCGTTTTCGTGGATTCTGCGTATGGGCGGATTCCATACTTTTCCGGCAGTGCATGTAGCAGCTGCAGCGCGGTGCGTCCGCTGCGCGGGTGTTTCCAATGCGGTGCTATGTCGGCAAGCGGCCGCAGCACAAACGCGCGTTCGTGTACTCCAGGGTGTGGGATGATAAGGTCAGGGCGCCGCAGCTGCTGCCCATCGTAATCGAGGATGTCGATATCAATAACACGGGGGCCAAACCGGACGGAAGCTGTACGGCCCAATTCACGTTCTTTCTGTTTTATGAACGATAGCAGGTCGCTTGGCAAAAGTTCGGTCACGCCGTGTAGTGCCATGTTCAGGAAGGCAGGCTGGCGGGGAAGGTAAAGCGGTTCGGTCTCGTAGATTGGGGACGCCGCGCGGATAACCATTCGCGCGGCCAGTGCCTGCACAGCAGCTCGGAGGTGATCCATTCGCTGACCTAGATTCGAGCCGAGCGACAGCAGCACTGTGTGCACGGGGTGTTATTCGTCCAGCAGAATGACCGGTTCCTGGTAGTAACGCACTTTGCGATGGGTCAGCTTCTCTGCAAGCGTTTTGTTTAGCCACGCGTTTTTCCGTGCCAGCGATTCATCTGAGCGCAGACGGTCGAGACTGACATTGAGATGGAGCACTCGCCCGGGTATCAAGAAACGGGTAATACCGGCTGGGAGAACCGCATCATTTAAGGCCGCATCGAGCACGTCCCGCAGCGTAAATTGGGGAAAGATTATCAATGCGCATAGGTCGGGTGCCTCGGTTCGCAGCGTGGCCAGATCTGTGTTGAGGGTGCGCGTGACGCTGCCTATCTCAGTGTATGCGGTCACAATCTCTTTTAATGGGGATAATCTGTCTGCAGTTTCGTTAGCGGCACGCGCGATGAATCCGTTGCCGTTGCGAGCAATGAGGCTGCAAAGTGCTGTGCCACTATCTAACTCCTGTTGCAGCTGGTCGTGCCGGGCTTCTTTTAGCACCACGTTCGGAAGCTCACGCAGGCATGACAGCAGCGCTTCTGGATCTGGGCCGCAGACGGCGTGGTACCACGTGTGAAGCATCAAGTCTTCGGATTCGTGTGGTACTAATTGCACCACAATGTGCGGGTATCCGAGTCGCGTGAAAGCGCTGGTGCGAGTGGCGCCGTCCAGTACCACATACTTGCCCTGCCATTCTGTCACCACCGGTGGGTTGACAAGGTACGTGTCGTGCGCCAACCTGTCGGTCAGGTCGGCGACGCGTTCCGGGTCGTATTGTTCATGCGGAAGAATCTGATCCACTGGTACCACGCGCAGCGCTAGTGGGTTTCCGCGCCGGTGGCTCCGAAGCAGTTCTTGTATATGCTCGACTAGATTTAGAGCGACATCGCGGCGCACCTCCGAGCGGTTGGAGCCTGTGTGTGGCAATGTCTGCAGGCGGTCGTGCGCCACCGGCAAAGTGCCATCCGACTGAACCCGAATAGCTGCCCCGGCCAGTTGCCCGTGCTCCAGGGCGTTCTGCACGGCGCTCAAATCGAGGGCATGGTGATTGCCGACGTTGATGAGTACCGCACTTTTTCGGCAGAGCATTAGTTCATCTACGCCGAGCATCCTCTCTGTCTCCGAGGATTCTGGAAGATGTACGCTGATGAAGTCAGATCCGGTCAACAAGTCTGGTAGGTCGCGCAGCTCCACGCCAACGGTGAGGGCAAGTTCCGGAGTCAATCTTGGCTGGTGTACGAGCACGTGCATATCGAAGGCGCGGGCTCGCAGCGCAACCTGGTGTCCGACTCCGCCGAAACCTATGATTCCCAGCGTGCTTCCGGCCAGCCGCACTGCCCCATGGGTATGTGCCTGCGTAAGCAGCGCACCCATAGTTTGCTCGGCCGCTCCTAGCGTCCGCGGATCAGGGACGTTGATTACCTCTACCCCGACCGCACGGGCAGCGCTGACACTGATATTGTCGAGCGCAGGCCCGGCTACGCCAATGACCTGCAGGCGGTAGCCATATTCAATAGTGCGGTCCGGCACGAATGTCTCGCTGTCGACTATAAGCGCATCGTATTCACCGATGCAATTTTCCAATTCCTCCGGCTTAAGATTTGGGCGAAGGTCAACGTCCGCGTGCGATCGCAGCTGAGAGACAGCAGTGCTATCAAATCTGGAGGCAATTAGGACGTGTGGCTTTCTGTCTGTCATTTGGTCGTATATTGGGTGCGCTACCCTTATTCTCGCTCATTTATCGGGTTTTGTCACGGGGCGGTGAGGTTGTGGTTTCCGGTGGTGGAGATTCTCGAATGATATAATATGTTCATGCTCTCTCAGCCCGCATTCCATGTGGGTTCTGTTCCAGTGTTCGGAGAATTGATTCTTGCGCCGATGGCTGGATTCTCTGATTTACCCTTCCGGTCTATTTGCCGCTCACTCGGATCCGCTATGAGCTACACAGAATTCGTGAACGTGGACGATCTGCAGAGTCGGCGCGGTGGTAACCGGCGCGCTAGGCAGAGGCTGCGCTTCCGTGAGCACGAACGCCCGGTGGCGTTCCAGATCTATGGGCATGATGTGGACCGCATTGTAGATACCGCTGACCGCCTGCAGGAACTTGGTCCGGACATTATCGACATCAACATGGGTTGTTATGTAAAGAAGATCTCAGAGCGGGGAGCTGGAGCTGGGATGCTGCGAGACCCGTGCCTGATTGCGAGGTTGATGGAACGGCTTGTTGCGGTGCTTCATATTCCTGTCAGTGCGAAAATCAGACTCGGGTGGGATGATGACACTCGCAATTATCTGCAGGTGGCGCGCGCATTGGAGGACCATGGCGCCAGCTTGGTGGCGATGCACGCGCGCACGCGCGCGCAGGCGTATGCTGGGCATGCAGATTGGGATGCTATCGCGGCTGTGAAGCAGGCGCTTTCAGTGCCGGTGATCGGCAACGGCGATGTGCGCGCGCCGGCGGATATCGAGCGCATGAAAGCGCACACTGGCTGTGACGGGGTGATGATTGGCCGCGCCGCAATCGGAAACCCGTGGATGTTCCAGTGCAAAGACCGGCAGCAGGTTTCACTTGCCGACCGGTTGGTACTGCTGCGGGAGCACCTTGATCTGAACTTGGAATTCTATGGCGCGCAAAAAGGGCTGGTGCTGTTTCGGAAACATGTGGCGCGCTACATTGAGGGTACGCCTGCAGCCGCGCGAGATCTGCGGGTTGCGCTGCTCACCTGTGATCGCAAGCAGGATTTCGAGGCTCTGCTGTATCGTCTGGAGAGTAAGTGGCTGCCGCGCTTGGCCGCCGGTCAGAAGAGGATACTCGCCAGTTCGTCGCGGTACTGGCGAGTGAGCGGGTCATCATCGCCCAGTAGAGCGAAAACTCCCAGAATCACTAGCCGGGGCTCTCCTGTGCGGAAGCCTTTGTCCTGACGCAGTACACCCAAAAGGCCATCCATAGCTGCAGCGTGCTGACCGAGCGCCAACAAGCGCGCGGATTGCCAGTACTGCGCCTCGATTGGGTTCATGTCGTCAACCTCATCGCCGTTGCGGCGCTCAACTTCCGCGAGAAGTCTCGCCAGCGGTTGCAATTGCTGGGCGGCGACAATTTCGGAGCTGGCAGGAAAATCCTCGATAAACGCTAGAGCCGCATCTCCCTTGCCTTGCGCGATGAGAGTGCGCACCATTCCCAGCGTGGCAGCCGGATTGTGGGGCTGGCTGTCCAACACCATGCGCAGACGCTCCTCTGCTTGCTCCCAGTGGCGCGTCGCTAGCAAGCTGGCTGCCTCGCTGATGATTACGTCACCCTCGCCGGGGGCAACCCTCTGGATGAACTCGCGTACAGTCGGCTCCGGCGCAGCGCCGGTAAACTGGGCGATTATATCCCCGTTATGGTATGCCTTTACCGCCGGGATTCCCTGCACGCCGAAGCGCACGGCCAGGCCCGGGTTCTCATCCACATTAACCTTCGCCAGCAGAAAAGCGCCGCCGCGTTCATGCGCCAGCGCTTCGAGCACCGGGCCGAGCGAGCGGCACGGGCCGCACCATGGCGCCCAGAAATCCACAATCACCGGCGTCTCATATGACCGGCTGACTACGTCGGTTTCGAAGGTGTCTTCTGCGGTGTCGAAGATGAATTCAGAAAATGTCACGAAAACCTTTTCATTCTGTGGCTCTAATTGTACCATTGCGGTGAGTGTCTCTCTACTGTAGCATTGATTTCTAAGCCAACGTTAATAGTAATGCTACGCGGCTAAGACAACCGTGCTTATTCAGCTATAATCGGCCTCCAGGGTGCAAAGAATGCAGGCACGGGTATAAACGTATGAGGATAATGGTGACAGGAGCGGCCGGGTTTATAGGCTCTCATCTTGCGGAGCGTCTTGCGGGAAAGGGGCACGATGTGCGTGCTGTGGACTGTCTAACCGACAATTACTCGTACGTCCTGAAGGAGATGAACGTGCGCGCGCTGCGTGACGCCGGCTGTGCATTTTTCCGCCGTGACTTAGCGCAGGATACACTCTTGGACGTGCTAGAGGATGTTGAGGCCATTTTCCATCTGGCGGCACAGCCGGGTCTTTCTGCCACCGCGCCGTTTGAGTCCTATGTGCATAATAACATTTTGGCTACGCAGTGCCTGCTGCAGGCAGCTGGACAGGTATCCGCGCTGCAGGCATTCATTTACATTTCCACCTCCTCTGTGTACGGCGCACGGGCCACTGGAGATGAAAAAGCCGAGCCGAGACCGATTTCTTATTACGGTGTTACCAAGCTAGCGGCCGAGCAGCTTGTGATGGCTGCAAGCCGAGAGTATGGGCTGCCCGCTTGCTCGTTACGTTTGTTTTCAGTCTACGGCCCGCGCGAGCGCCCGGAAAAGCTATATCCGCGTCTGATAGGATGTCTGCTCGAGGAACGAGAATTCCCGCTGTTTGAGGGCAGCGAGGGGCATTACCGTAGCTATACTTTCGTGGACGACATCGTCGCGGGCATGCAAGCGGTGCTGGAGAACATGTCGCGCTGTCGGGGGGAGATACTAAATATAGGCTCTGAAACGGCCATCACAACTGGCGAGGGTATGCGCATCGTGGAGGATCTGGTGGGACGTAAGACGAGAATCATGCTTCAGCCGCCGCGCGAAGGCGACCAGATGGAAACGCGCGCGAACATAGAGAAAGCCCGCCGGGTTATAGGGTACAAACCGACTACCAGTGTCCGCGAGGGGCTAGCGCGCGAAGTGGCCTGGTACCGTGAAGAAATCCTCGGCAAAGTATACTTGTAGTTCCCCTGCCTCCGGCAGCTATCGGGAGAGTTTGTGTACGCTGAAATCCTTCCCAATATCCCCCAACTGAAAACGGCTTTTCATTACCGCGTCCCGGATGTGATGCAGAACCGGCTGCGGATTGGCCATCTTGTGCAGGTCTCTTTCGGCAAACAACGCACACAGGGGATTGTGATTGTACTGGACAGCGAGCCGCCTGCCGACGTCACCGAATTTAAATCAATCGAATCTCTGCTGGATCCAGAGCCTGTGTTGACCGTGAAACAAATGGAGCTGGCATATTGGCTCGCGCGGCGCTACCTCACCTCCGCGATTGATTGCATCAGGCTTATGCTTCCTCCCGGACTGAGCCAGCACTCTGATATTCGCTACCAGTTGCTTGATGAAACATTTTCCCCGCAAACTGAGGCACAGAGACGCATTGTGCGGTTGCTATCGGCGCGAGGCGTGATGCTCGGTCGTCAATTAGCGCGGGCGCTGCCGCGCAGCAATTGGCGGTCTGTGGCCGAGCGCATGGCGCGTGCAGGCGTGCTGCTTAAAACCTCAGTTCTGGCGCCGCCGGCGGTCAGACCAAAGCATGTGCGGACGGTGCGGCTGACTGCATCGGCGGAGCGCACTGAGGATGCTAAACGCGAGTTTTATCATCGTTCGGTGCATGCTGAGATTATTGAGCATGTCATCGCGCTCTGGCCGGGCGAGCCGGTGCTGGACGAACTACTCCAACTCGTAGGCTGTCAGCGCAGGTATGTGCATGATTTGCGCCGCCGTGGTTGGATCAAGATTGCATCGGAAGAACGTCTGGTGCGTAAAGCGGTGCCTGATGATGCGCTACACATCTGGTTGGAGAAGCGTGAGCGCGCTGCTCCGCGCCAAGCTCAGGTGGTGCATGCACTTCTCGGTAGACGGGACTTTCTTCATGAGGTGGAGATTCCACCGGTCTCTGTGGGGGTGCTAGGAGCATTGGAGTCGCAGGGTTTGCTGCGCATTTCGGTCAACCCGGAGCGCGTGCAACTGCAAAAAAACCCGGCGCAGGCTCTAAACGAGATAGCGCGGTTGCGGAAGCCGGACGCGAAAACGCGTGTGCTGCAGTTCTTACAGGCGCAGATGGGTGAGGCGGTGGCTCTTGGCCGCGTTTATGCGCAGACCGGATCCAGGCTGGCTGACTTGACCGCATTGGCTGAACGTGGCCTGCTGGTGCTGGCGGAGACTGAGATTATTCGCGATCCGCTCGCGCATCTTGATTTTGTGCCGAGTAAGCAGCCCATACTTGTATCGGGCCAGCAGAGTGCATGGCGTGCGCTGCGGCAGGCGTTCAAACAGTCTGCACCAAAGCCTTTTCTGCTGCATGGCGTCACCGGCTCTGGAAAAACAGAAATTTACATGCGGGCGGTGGATGCGGCATTACGATGCGGCAAACAGGCAATCATACTTACGCCTGAAATCGCGCTTACCCCGCAGACAGTGCGTCGCTTCTTTGCGCGATTTCCTGGGCGGGTGGGACTGTTACACAGTCAGCTTTCTGCCGGTGAGCGTTACGACACTTGGCGCCGCGCGCGCTCCGGTAACCTTGATGTGCTTGTGGGCGCGCGCTCAGCGCTATTTGCGCCGCTGCCGCGCATTGGAGTGATTGCCGTCGATGAGGAACACGATGAGGCCTATCGGCAGGACCCGCCGGTGCAACCGCCCTACTACAATGCCCGCGATGTTGCCGTGGAATACGCGCGGCGGCATGGAGCTGTCTGCATCCTTGGGAGCGCCACTCCGGATCTGGTCAGCGCAACGCGGGCGGAGCGGGGCGAATACCAATTGCTCACTTTGCCGGAGCGCATAATGGGTCATGGCGAGCGAATCTCCGGACAGGCCGGACGGTTGCAAGTGCGCCCGAAATATCAACCGATTGCCGGGGATCACTTGCCGGCCCAATATATTCCGCTTCCGCGCGTGCAGGTAGTGGATATGCGCCACGAGCTGCGCGCGGGCAATCGATCCATGTTTAGTCGGGCGTTGCAGCGTGCGCTTGAGGAGGTGTTGCGACACGAGCATCAGGCCATTTTATTTCTCAACCGGCGCGGGCATGCCACATACGTTTTTTGTCGCGATTGTGGCCACACTTTGGAGTGCTCCCGCTGTGGCATCCCTTTTACATATCACCGCACTCAGAATCGGTTGATCTGCCATCATTGCAACGGACGGCGGTCGGCTGTTGAGCGTTGCCCACAATGTGACGGTGAGCGCATCAAGCATTTTGGGGTGGGTACTGAGGCGGTACAGGCGGAGGTAGAGCGTTGCTTTCCCGCTGCGCGCACGCTGCGATGGGATTGGGACGTCACTCGCCAGCGTGGTGCACATGAGGAGATTCTGCTCCGCTTTCGAAAAAGGGAGGCGGATGTGCTCATCGGTACACAGATGATTGCAAAGGGTTTGGACTTGCCACTGGTGACACTGGTCGGGGCAATCTCGTGCGACGTAGGTCTCTCGCTGCCGGATTACCGCGCTGCCGAGCGCACTTTTCAGGTGCTTACCCAGGTTGCCGGACGGGCTGGACGTGGGCTGCTGGGTGGAAAGGCGGTGCTGCAAACCTATATGCCTGAGCATCATGCCATTCAGGCGGCTGCTGCACATGACTATGCAGCTTTTTACAAGCACGAAATCGCATTGCGCGAGCAGCACGGTTATCCGCCCTTTGGCAAATTGGTGCGCCTGATTGGGCGTGATCGTAGCTTTTCCCGCGTCGAGAGAAGCGCGCAGGAAGTGGCAGCTCAGCTGCGCGCCCGCATCCGCTCCGAGCGCGCAAACAGTACGGACATCATCGGTCCAGCACCATGTTTCTTTGGGATGGTGGCCGGTCGGCACCGCTGGCAGGTGGTGTTACGTGGACCGAATCCGGCCGCGGTGGTGGATATCGAGGTTCCGCCCGGATGGCGGGTGGAGCTCGATCCCCTCAGTTTGCTCTAAGGCATCGGAGGCTGTACCAAATGGAGGATTGTTGCGGGGTGTTCTTAATGATAAACTGAATGGGCATGAAAATGTTGCTCGGTGCCGGGCTGCGACAGCCATCGGTGGAGCGTATGCGAAAAAACCATGGTCTGGAGCACGCTACCATCCACGTGCTTAGCGAATGCCTGCGTCGGGTTAGTATGGCGGGCCGCTCAGACCGTCATGGGTTTACGCTCTACGGCAATGTGTCCACAGAAGTGCTTACCAATGCGTGCGAGCGTGCGTTGAAGCGCCTGCGCTCCGGGGAACGTGGATTGGCTATTCATCCCTATTGTGGTACCAACTTCGTCACCACGGGAGTGCTGGCTAGCGTGGTGGCTGCACTGGCACTGCTGGGCGCGGGGCGCGGCTGGCGCGCTAGTCTTGCTCGGCTGCCGTTGCTGATATGCCTGATGACGGCGGCCCTCATTTTTTCGCAACCTCTCGGTCAGGTAATCCAGCGTGATGTGACCACAAGCGGCGACCCCGGCGAGCTGGAGATCGTCTCTATCAAACGCCGGCGCCTTGGTAGGTTCACCCTACATCGTGTTGAGACGTGCGGATAAGATGAGCGCGCTTCCGCCGGTTACGCTGCTGTACGGCGACGATGAGTTCGCCATCGCTAGGTACATTAGGGTGCTCAAACGTGGCCTCGGCACGGACGAGAATATAGCTCTCAATGTCACCGAATTCGAGGCTGGCGGGCTCTCCTTTGCGCAGTTCCGGTCTGTGTGCGAGTCAGCCCCGTTTTTATGTGTGCAGCGGCTAGTAATTCTAGGCGGCCTGTTGGTCCCATGGAAAAGCGAGGTGCGGTTCAAGGAGGCGCGGAATGACTTTCTCGCCGCCCTGATTGATTATCTGCCTGGATTGCCTCCATTCACTGCCCTGCTGCTGATGGAGCGCCGGAAGATTCCGAAGAATAGCCGTCTGCTGAAAGCGGTGCTGGCAATGGAAGGAGCAGAGGTGCACGAGTGCACGCTTCCAGAGAAGAGGGATCTCCCGGGGTGGATATTAGAGCGGGCCTGCCGGGCCGGCGGGGAATTCTCGGCCGGTGCTGCGCAGGAGTTGGCTGGGGCTGGAGTGGATGGCCCGCGAGCGCTGCAGTCTGAGATTGAAAAGCTGCTGGCATATGTAAACTGGGCCCGAACAGTTACTGCGGAGGATGTGCGCTGCATAGTGCCTGCCGCTGCGCAGGCAGACATTTTCCGGTTGGTGGATTCTCTAGGTGAGCGCAACGCGCGCCGGGCAATGGCACAGTTACACCACTTGCTCAACTCAGGCGAGCGCGATGCTATGGGCGTCTTCGGAATGGTGGTGCGGCAGTATCGGCTGCTGCTTCAGGCGAAGGAGATTCTAGAACAGGGCGGCATAGCAGCGGACGTGAAAGCGCACCTCGGGCTACCATTCTTTGTCGCCGAAAAAATCAGCATGCAATCGCGATCTTATAGGTTGGGCGCGCTGGAACGAATCTATCGGCGCTTGTTGGCGATGGATATAGCCATGAAATCAGGAGGCGACAGCCAAGTGGTTTTGGACATGATGGTGGCCGGACTAACTGTTTAATTGGCGTGATTTTAGCAGTCTGATTACAGGAGGTAGTCATGAGCGTACAATCGTTAACATGGGATGATTTTGTGGAAGCGCGGCAGCAGGGTCCGGAACCAACGGTGCTGTCTGGTTTGCCGCTCTGGTCTGTGAGGGTGCTGTGGGCGCTGGTGATGCTGGTCACGGTGGGCCTCTTTGTGGCCAGTATAAAACCGTATTTCGAGTTTGTGCTCTTCTTCCCAAAGTTCTGGTTCAGTTCTCCTGATTATGCCCCGGCCCTGGAGCAAATTAGCGTTACGGCCGGATTCTATCATGGCTACCTGATTGTGTTGCAGGGATTGCAGGTGGTGGTGTGCCTGGTCATCGCTGCGCTGATTTTCAAGAATAAATCGGATGATTGGCTTGCGCTTTTTGTCTCGCTGACGCTGGTGGCGTACGCGGCCAGTCAGGGGGACCAGATTGGAGCTCTTCTGATGAACGTGCCCGCGCTGCGTTACGCGGCGCTGCCCGCGCTGGCCCTGGCCGAAACCGCTTTGCTGCTATTGCTGTATTTCTTCCCTGATGGAAATTGCAGCCCGAATTGGACCAAGCCGCTGGCATGGATATGGGTGCTCTGGCAAGTTTCCAATCTGGTTTACGAGGCCTCGCCGCTAAACCCTGCTCTCTGGCCGACCTTGACCCGTAATCTGGTGATGCTGGCATGGTTTAGCACCGGTCTGTTTGCGCAGATATGGAGTTATGTAAAAGAGTTCTCTCCGGTGCAACGGCAGCAGACCAAATGGGTGCTCTTTGGGTTTGTGCTCTCTGTCGTGGGGATGTACGTCCCTGGCGTGCTGAAGGGCCTCATTCCCTCTCTGGGCAGTCCCGGACTTGGGGCCGTTGTATACGACATCGCCATAGTGGAGGGGTTTTCGCGGATCGCCTTTTTGCTTATTCCGGTGGCGTTATTGGTATCGATTATGCGCTTCGGCCTGTGGGAAGTGGATTCGCTCATTAACCGCGCCCTGGTTTATGGCGTACTGACTATCGTGATGGTAATCTTGTTTGAACTGTTTTCGGGCCTGATTGAGAATCTCACCGAGCTGATTATGGCCGAGCCGCCCGGGATCATCGAGGCTGTCACCGCGCTGGCGATTGGCGCCCTGATACAACCGGTGCAAGATAGGGTGCAGAATTTCGTGGATGGGCGCTTCTACGCCGCAAAGGTCGATCTGGGCAATGCCATCAGGGCGTTCTCCGACCAGATTAGCGATGTGATTGACCGGCAGGAATTGCTGCATCTGCTCCTCGACCGCACAATCGAGTTGCTGCAAATCGGGCACGGCGCTGTGTACCTGTGTGGCACTGACCGTGCAATGACTGCGACCGAGACCCAGAACATTGCCGACGAGCGGTTCAAATCTATCCCGCTCAGTGAGGAGGTGTTCGCCGAGCTGGAGCGGGGAGACCCGGTGTTCGAAGGTGATGAAACCTTTCAGACGCTGCACCTCGGCATGCGTCAGACTTTTCAGATGCTTGTGCCGCTGACGATTGTACGCGAGGGTACACGCGATCTTTCTGGTGTGCTTGCACTGGGCCCGCGCCTTTCAGGAATGGGTTACTCGCGTGAGGACGAGACTCTGATGAATACGCTAGTGGAATCAGTCTCGCGGGCGCTGCGCGTGGCCGAACTGATAGAGCAGACGCGTCGTTACGAACAGGCCCCTACTTAGCACCCTGGCCTGCGCGCACATCTCTAAGGTAGAAACGAAACGCCCCGAC
>Ga0310120_10000595_pt1 | contig 28461 bp, 27 predicted proteins | sample CB27_AW_983_MG_FD_203506 | JGI IMG/M metagenome (GOLD analysis project Ga0310120, IMG submission 203506) | Marine microbial communities from Western Arctic Ocean, Canada - CB27_AW_983 | ecosystem: Environmental > Aquatic > Marine > Oceanic | place: Canada: Western Arctic Ocean | collected...
CGTTCACAACCCGGTTCGCTAGGGTTTGCCCAGAGTGATGATTCCCGGAGAAGTTATAGTTGGGGAGGGGGAGCTGATCCTGTCCGAGGGGTTGGCAACAAGGACAATTCGTGTGGCCAATGCTGGCGATCGTCCTGTTCAGGTGGGCAGCCATTTTCATTTTTTCGAGGTGAATTCCGCACTCGAATTCGATCGTGAGGCTGCCCTTGGATTCCGGCTTGATGTGCCTTCCGGATCGGCAGTGCGCTTTGAGCCGGGCGACGAGCGGGAGGTCAACCTCGTTGCCCTTGCGGGAGACCGTGAAGTGCATGGCCTCAACACAATGGTGAATGGGAAACTTGGATCAATGGACTGATTTCTTTTCGATCATGGCTTACCCAATTCAACGCAAGGCCTATGCTGAGACATACGGTCCCACCACAGGAGATCGTGTGCGGCTTGCTGACACCGGGTTGTTCATTGCACCGGAGCGTGATTTGATTGCTGATGGCGGCGGCTATGGGAATGAAATTAAATTTGGCGGCGGCAAGACAATCCGCGATGGGATGGGCCAGTCAGCACGTGCTACGGGCGCGGATGTTCTCGATGTCGTGATCACCAATGCCCTGATTCTTGACGCTGAAACCGGGGTGATTAAGGCGGATATTGGTATTCGCAACGGACGGATTGTGGGGGTCGGTCATGCCGGCAATCCGGACATCCAGGACGGGATCGGGTCAGCCTTGCCTGACCCGGAGGGCAAGTTTCATCCGATGATCGTTGGCGCTGAAACGGAGGCAATCGCCGGGGAAGGCAATATTGTCACCGCCGGGGGAATTGATGCCCATATCCACTTTATTTGCCCGCAACAAATTGACGAGGCGCTCGCCAGCGGTATTACCACGATGCTGGGCGGCGGTACCGGTCCGACGGCAGGCACCAATGCAACAACATGCACTCCAGGCGTCTGGAACATTCACCGGATGCTTGAGGCTGCCGATGCTTATCCGGTTAATCTGGGGTTCCTGGGCAAGGGAAACTGTTCAACGGCTGAACCCCTGCGCAAGCAGGTGCTTGGCGGAGCAATTGGCCTGAAGTTACACGAAGACTGGGGGACTACGCCAGGGGCAATTGATTCATGCCTGAAGGTGGCAGACGAATATGATGTTCAGGTTGCTATTCATACAGACACATTGAATGAATCAGGTTTTGTGGAGCGCACACTTGAGGCGATAGCCGGACGAACCATTCATACCTATCACTCCGAGGGTGCCGGTGGTGGTCATGCGCCGGATATCATGAAGGTTTGTGGTGAAGCCAACGTTTTGCCGTCTTCAACCAATCCGACGCGTCCGTTCACCGTGAACACGCTGGACGAGCATCTTGACATGCTCATGGTATGCCACCATCTGGACTCTAAAATTCCCGAGGACGTGGCTTTTGCAGAATCACGTATTCGTCCGCAAACCATTGCCGCTGAGGATATGCTGCATGATCTTGGTGCAATTTCGATGATTGCCAGTGACAGCCAGGCGATGGGGCGGGTTGGTGAAGTGATTTGCCGCACCTGGCAAACTGCGCACAAGATGAAAGAGCAATTTGGCACGCTGGAAAGCGATGGTCATCCCGCTGACAATTTCCGTGCATTGCGCTATGTGGCGAAATACACAATCAACCCGGCGATTGTTCATGGCATTTCCCATGAAGTGGGATCACTGGGAATCGGTAAACTTGCGGACATTGTGATGTTCAAGCCGGCTTTCTTCGGGGTTAAACCGGAGATTGTGATCAAGGGGGGCATGATTGCGATGGCGAATATGGGGGATCCCAACGCTTCGATCCCCACGCCCCAGCCAACCTATTACCGTCCGCAGTTTGGTGCTCATGGAAGGGCGTTGAACACGACCTGCGTGAGCTTTGTCAGTCGTGCTGCCAGTGAGCAGGGACTTGAGGTGTCACTGGGCAAGCGGATTTCCCCTGTTTCGAACTGTCGTTCGGTGAGCAAGAAAGACATGCTTTTTAATGACGCCACTCCTTCGATTGAGATCGATCCTGAAACCTACCTTGTGAAAGCCGACGGTCATGAACTGACCTGTGAACCGCTTGAGGTGGTTCCCATGGCACAGCGCTATTTTCTATTCTAAGCGAATAATGCCGATAATTGAGAACGCTATCGAGCCTGTCCCTGGACTTAAGCGGGCCTTCATTGAGGTTGATCGTTTTCAGCTTCAAAAGTGCCGTTTCAGGTGCAAGGCAAAGGACGGAATGGATTTCGCATTTGCGCTCGGGAGTCCCCTGAAGAATGGCAACTGTGTCTATCAGACAGCCACACACTGCTACGAGTTGAGGCAACTGAGGGAAAAGGTTGTGCGCATTGAATTGCCCGGCAGTTCTTCGAAAATTGCACAACTTGCATGGCAGATTGGCAATCTGCACCAACCGGTTGATGTGCGGGAGACTTTCCTGCTGGTTGCTGATGACCCGGCTTTGCGACGAATTTTAAAGAAAGGCGGGTTCAAGTTTAAAATCATAACGGATACTTTCACCCCTGCCGCCCATTCCGCTTTTGCCTCCCATCAACATGTCCCAGGACTTGAATACCAGCACAGCCACATTTTTGGAATCAGCCACGGAGCCGGGGCCTGATCAGTGGCTGCCATCATTGCTGCAATGCAATGACAGTTCCTATCCTGTGGGGGTCTTCGCGCATTCCTTCGGGCTGGAAGCCATGGTGCAGTGCGGCAGTGTCAGTGATCCTGATTCTTTGCTGGGATTCCTTGAGGGGCCGGTCGGACACGGGCTTGCACAGGTGGACCTGCCGCTGCTGGCACATGCAAGGGCGGCCGCGTGCCATGGTGATTACGGTGAACTTGTCAGGCTGGACTATCTGTCGTCCGCCTGCCGGGCGCCTTTTGAGTTGCGTGAAGCGGCATCACGTATTGGACGCCAGCGAATGGAAATACTGAGATCGGTGTGGTCCAGGCATTTTAACGTTCCGGTTCTCGATTTGCCCTGTGAGCAGGCACCCGTGGTGGCAGGGGTTGAGGCTCACGTGCTTGGCGTGCCTAAAAATAACGCCATGCTGGCCTATGCCCACGGCGCCTTTGCTGCGGTTCTCAGTGCGGCGGTAAAATTATTGCGTCTGGGCCAGACAACGGTGCAGCAGTTGCTCCTGGAATGCGGACTATCGCTGCAATCACTGATCCAAACTGCTGACAAAGTTTCGCTTGAAGACCTGGGATCATTTGCGCCACTTCTGGATACTTCATCAATGCGTCATGAACGTTGTCCGGCGCGCCTCTTCCTTTCTTGATTATTTTCCATGCAAACTAAATCCCTCATTCGTGTTGGCATCGGCGGGCCGGTGGGTTCAGGCAAGACAACCCTTGCGCGCATTTTGTGTGAACAATTTCGCGATCATTGCGACATGGCTGTGGTTACCAACGATATCTATACGCGCGAGGATGCCATGGCTCTGGAGCAGAGCGGAGCATTACCCCCTGATCGAATCGTTGGAGTGGAAACCGGGGGCTGCCCGCATACCGCAATTCGTGATGATATTTCCATGAATCTGGAAGCGATTCGCGAATTGCACGTCCGACATGCGAACCTGGAGCTGGTCCTGGTTGAGAGCGGCGGGGACAATCTCACCGCTACATTCTCTCCGGAGCTTGTTGACGTGGTAATTTACGTAATCGATGTGACTGAAGGTGAAGATATTCCGAGAAAGGGAGGACCGGCTATCGCCTTCAGTGACTTGCTGATCATTAATAAAGTCGGGCTGGCGCCCTATGTGGAGGTGAACCTCGAGTCAATGCGCAATGATACTGCGCGAATTCGCCAGAATCGGCCATGGCTGTTTACCGATTTGCGCAGTGGCGAAGGTCTGCAGGAACTTGGTGAATGGTTTCACAGCCAGGTGCTGTTCTCGGACCTGAAGGGTCACAATCATGGGTGAGAACACTCACAGAACCGCTAATGCGGTCAGTGGCAGCCTGTCAGTCGACGCAGTGCATCGCAATGGGCAGACCTGCCTGGACAGTGTTTTTTGTTCAGTGCCTTTTCATATCAGCAAGCCTTACTGGGATGGGACCGTGTTGCTGCTCCAGGTGGCCAATCCCACTGCCGGTCTGTTTTCCGGTGATCAATTGTCCTGCAGGGTGCAGGTTAAGGAAAATGCCGCACTGCTGTTTACCAATCAGGGAGCAAGCCGCATTCATCCGAGCACTGGAGCGGGGGTTGTGTCGGAACAGACCTTCAGGGTGTCTGACAAGGGGTGGCTGGAGATTTTCCCGGAATTGCTCATTCCGTATCGTCAAGCGAGCCTCATTCAGAAGACCGTCGTCAATGTTGCTGATGGAGGACGCGCCTACCTTGCAGAAATGTTGGCGCCAGGACGTACTGCCGCGGGAGAAATTTATGCCTACGAGAAGCTGGACTGGCGGTTTCACCTGTTCCTGCATGATCGCCCCATAGCAGTTGAACGTGCCGAGATTTCTCCGGACACAATCCCGTGGATGTTCGCGAGTCCACCGCACTGGCAGCATATTTATTACGGCTGCGTGTGGATCGTTGCTCCCGAACTTGAGGCCATGAGTAGTGCCGATTTCAAGGAGATTGAGGATCTTTCCTGTGATGAATGTCTTGTGGGAGCCAGTCGTCTTGCGGCTACTGCCATCGTGGTCAAGGTGGTCTCATCGTCGAGTATTCCCTTGCGTAAGGCTCTGCAGTCGACCCGTTCCCGGATGGCCGCGCTGTTACCGTTTTTACACAGTAATCCGCACAAACTTTAAGGAATTTTCGTAATGCACGTATCTGATGGATTCCTTGAGGTTCCGGTGATAGCAGCCACTACGGTGGCAAGTGTTGGGATCTTGTCCGTGGTTGCCAAGAGGACTCCGGCGGCAGAACTGACATCGCCCATGGTAGGGGCCAGTGCAGCTTTTGTGATTGCAGCGCAAATGGTTAATTTCCCGGTAGCTTCCTCTGTTTCCGGCCACATTATCGGCGGCGTCTTGGTTGCGATCCTGTTGGGATGGAGAGTGAGCGTGCTTGTAATGACGGCGGTGCTGGTGATCCAGGCAATGTTGTTTCAGGATGGGGGCATTGCGGCTCTCGGTGCCAATGTCCTGAATCTGGCGATCGTCGGACCGGGCCTGGGATATCTGGTGTATCTGGGTATTCGCGGGAGGATTGTGGAAGGCCGGGAAAGAGCGTGGACTTACCGTGATTCTGTTGCCGCGTTCCTCGCTGGGTGGACGGCCAGCGTTGTCGCCGCCCTGCTGGTGGCGGTAGAACTGTGGCTGTCAGGCCAGGCCGAGTTAAAAATCATCATGCTCCTGATGCTTTCCATTCACGCCCTGATAGGGATTGCGGAAGGCGGAGCCACCGTCCTGATCGCCCGATTTCTTGCACATCAACAACAATGCGCAGATTGCTCTCAAGTCCCCCGCGGAAATTGCTCCTGATAGCACTGTTACTGCTGCTGGCTGTGGGATTCTCAAGCCAGTTGCCTGACGGCCTGGAGTTCGTGATCAAGAAACTGGGTCTTTAACAGGAAGATGCAGCCGATCCTCAGCACAACGACCAATAAGAGAGGAAGCGATGCCGCAGCGCTTGGAGGATGCCTGGCAATTGTGCTGGTCATCGCATTGTTCCCGCTGTCGGCAGCTGTCTACTGGCATGGATTGCTGGCGTTTTTTTCAGCGGTGACGATAAGTGTCCTGAGGGTGCCCGCGGCCTATATGTTTTCACGGGGCCTGTTGATTGTTCCCGGCTTGATCGCAGCGATGCTGATCCTGCCATTGATAGGACGGGGTGAGACCGTCCCCGTATTTGGGATTGGCATAAGTCTTGAAGGTCTGCGCCGTGGCAGTATTGCCGCGTGCAAGCTTCTCGGCATCATGTGCTGGCTGTCATGGATCACCTGGAAATTGCCGCCACAGCGAATGTTTCCCGCTATGGAATCTTTGCGGTTTCCGCGCTGGCTGATTGCAATATTGCGATCAACCTACTCCAATTTTTCTATTCTGAGCCGCGAGGTTTCTTCAATGCGCCAGGCATTGAGATCACGGATCGTGCATCGAGGAACCTGGTTAATCCAGGCGACCGGGAAAATGCTGTCGTTATTGTTTGTACGAACGCGGGTACGCGCTGCTTCCCAGGTTATCGCGTGTGATTCAAGGTGTAATGTGGATGATTCCCCTGTCATGTCCGCAACCTCCTCAATCGAGATCGAGAACGTCAGCTATTGCTATCCCGGAGCGAGTGAGAATGCCCTGCATGGGATATGTCTGGAGATTCCTGCGCAGGCAAAAGTCGCTATTCTCGGGTGCAATGGCGCCGGCAAGACAACATTGCTATTGCATCTGAATGCTGTTTTTCCCCTGCAAAGCGGGCGTATTACCATTGGGGGGATCGCACTGAGCAAGTCCAGCCGTTCCCGTATCCGCGAGGAGGTTGGCATGCTTTTCCAGAATCCTGATGACCAGATCCTTGGTCTGACGGTGGAAGAAGACGTCGCCATCGGTCCCCGTCAGTTACGGATTCCGGAAACGGAAAAAACTGAACGTATCGAAAGCGCCCTGCGTCAGGCGGGATTGTGGAACCGTCGGGATCAACCGCCGCATAAGCTCAGTGGAGGGGAACGCAAGAGATTGGCTCTTGCCGGAGGGATTGCCGGTGGAGGCCGGGTTCTCTTGCTGGATGAACCGATGGCGGGACTTGACTCTCCAGGGCGTGATGAGATCACTGTAATCTTGGACGATTTGCACCGTGCGGGGAAAACAATCATTGCTGCTACTCATGATGTCGATTTCGCTGCCGAATGGGCAAGCATGGTTGTGGTCATGGATAGCGGTCGCATTATTGCCGCGGGACCTCCTGATATGCTTACTGATGCCAGGCTCATGGCAAGTGCCGGTCTAAGCATGTCCCGTCTGGCCGAGGCGTTCGCCGCATTTTACGCGGAATGCCCTGACGTTGAAATGAAACTCCCGGGAACTCGGAAGGCGGTGGTGGAATGGCTGCGTAAGCGGATTCCCGGCGAGAAGATCAAGCACAATCGACGCAAGAAGTCCCAGGTGAGGGAAGAGGATGATGAAGGGGACGACTGCCCGTTAAGTCAGGAAGTAATCGAACAGTAGCAGCAGCCCGGATGTCAGGACCAGGGGCCGGCATTTCCTAACCGGGGGGCCATTTCAGCGGGCGGCCCGCGAGGATGTGCAGGTGCAGGTGAGGCACGGCCTCCCCTCCGTGGGTGCCATTGTTGATGACCACCCGGAATCCTTCGGTGCTGAGGCCTTCCTGTTCCGCGATGATCCGTACCCGGGTGAGGAGGTGGCCGAGGAGATCCTGGTCGGCGGTTTCGGCTTCCCCGATCCGCACGATCAGCTTCCTGGGTACGAGGAGAAGGTGTACCGGAGCCTGGGGGGAGATGTCGCGGAAGCAGAGGCAGAGGTCGTCCTCGTAGACGATGTCGCCCGGGATTTCACGGTCGGCGATCTTCTGGAAGATGGTTTTCTCAGCCACGGGTCGAGTGAAGGCGAAAGGAATGGGGAAGGGGAGGCAAAAAGTAGGCCGGAAGCATCAACCGTGGAGAAAGCAGGCCCCCGCCTGACCTGTCTCGTCCCGGTCCTCCTTCTCCCGTTGATCAGAGATCAATGGTGAGATGGATCTTACGGTTCTCGGGGACGGGTTGCTGGGCGAAGTTCTGGAGGAAGGCGAGGATCTCCTGGTGGAGGCGGTTACAACGGGGGGTCCACTGCATGGCACCCCGGAGAATGCGGGCGCTTTCACGGAGTTCCGTAAAATGAAACTCCTCGGCGCCGCGTGCATGGAGGTCATCGATTTCCTTCTGCAGCTTCTGGAAGAAGACAAGCTCGAACCCGTTCCCGGCTTCCCGGGCGGCCCGGGCGATTGAGAGGGTGATGGGTGGAGCAAGCGGGTTGAGATTGTTGGCAATGGCATCGCAGCCAATGCGCCGCAGCATCCGCTTCATGCGTTCAAAGAGATCCTCCAGAGGCAGGACACGCCAGGGACACTTGTGTTCGAGGTAATGCAGAATGCCGTCCCGGATGTCGTCGATGAAGGGAAAGTCGGCACGGTCGCAGGACCGGGCCGCACGGTGGAGGGCGACGTCGATCCACTCCGTCCCGTAACCTGCCACCTGGTGGCGGCCTACCTGGAGGACGGGGAGTTTTCCGACGAGACAGATCATGACAGAATTATTCCTTGAAGAGTCGCCGCTGCATGTGGTCGCGGGCGGCCCGGGTTTCGAGAGATTGAATTTCGCTGATGAATTCGCCCACGTTGTCGAACTGGCGGTAGACAGAGACGTAGCGCACGTAGGCGACCGGATCGATCTGGTGAAGCTTGTCCATCACCTCGGTTCCGATGATGTGGGAGGGAACTTCGGAGACATGGTCCTTGTGCAGATCGGCCAGGATTTCCTCCACCGCCCGGTCCAGGCGATCCATCGAGACAGGGCGCTTCTCGCAGGCTTTGACCAGCCCCCGGAAGAGCTTCTCCCGGTTGATGGTTTCCCGGCTTCCATCCTTTTTCACCACCCGCAGTTCCGTGCGCTCGATCTGCTCGTAGGTGGTGTAGCGGTAGGAGCAGTCGAGGCACTCGCGACGTCGCCGGATCGTCGTCCCGTCCTTTGACATCCGGGAATCTACGACCTTGTCCTTGTGTGAACCGCACTGAATACACCTCATTGATTGCTCAGTGGGAAGCAAGGCTACCCAAGATGTAGTAGGGGCAAAGAAAAAACGGCACTCTATTTCGTTATGTTCGGTAATTTCTACAGGAAGCGGGGAAATTAGAAAAATTTGGTTTGCTGCCGGTGCTGGAGAGCACATGAGGGTAAAAAAGGGGTGGGAATTTACTAACACTCTTCAAGAATGGTGTGTGAGACGGATGCGGACAAGGTATGGAAGCCCAAACGATTTCTCCCTGGCAGAGCGGCTCATTGAGCGGGATGCAGGATGGGTTGGTTGTCTGCGGTCTCCCGGTGACACGATGACATTTTCTGTTGGAAGCCTTTGAAAGCGATACGGATCATCCTGACGAGTGGAATGAACCTCCGGCCCATGGCAACGACCGTCCTGCGGGGGATGCCGGTGGGGGGAGGCGAATTGATTTTTCACCTGACCCCTGCGAATGGAACGCGGCGCTGTTCTGGACCATAAGCGATGAATGCCTTCACACGTAGATCCTTCATGGGCCTGGGCACCTGCATGGTGGCAGGGACCGGCCTGAGCGGAGCACTCCAACCTTTCAATCGTCAAAGGCCCTCCATCTCGGGACTCAGCCTGACGAGTTATTCAATGAAGAGGCACATGAGGTGGTGGCTGGGCAAGCCTGCCAGGGGGGATGGGAAGATGGAGATGACGGGGTTTCTCGATTACTGCGCGGAGCTCGGTTTGAAGGCGGCGGAGATCACGGGCTATTTCTTCCCGGAACCTCTGGGCCATGTAGAGATTCATGCGGTAAGGCGTCGAGCGCACTTGCTTGGGCTGGACCTTTCGGGCGGTGCGATGGGGAACAACTTCGCCTGCTCCCCGGGGTCGCTAGAAGGGAAGAGGCATCTTGAATACACTCGGACATGGATCGACCGGTTTGCGGAAATGGGAACCCCGGTGATCCGGGTGTTCGCCACCCGGGGAATCCCGGGAGGTGTCAGCGACGCGCAGGTGATCGATAATGTGACGGCCAATTTGGAGCACGCCCTTGAGCACGCGGAGAAACGCGGTGTGATCCTTGCCCTTGAGAACCATGATTTCGTCCGGAATATCAATTACTTGCTGGAGATTCTCGGGAGAATCGAATCGAAGTGGCTGGGAGTGACCTGGGATTCGGCGAACCTCGCACCGGTGGCTGATCCCTACGAGGAGCTGGCCCGTATCGCCCCTTATGCGGTGACTGCGCAGATCAAGGTCATGACCAGGGTGAACGGCAGAGACGTGCCTGCCGATTATGGGCGGTTGGTGGGAATACTGCGGGAGGCGAATTATTGCGGCTATCTCGTGCTGGAGTACGAGGAGGCAGAGGACCCCTGCGAGGCGATACCGCGGGAATTGGCGAAATTGCGAAGGGTGCTGGGAGATGGCCAGCGGGATGAGACCAAAGAATAGAAACAGAGCTTGTCCCGTGCTGCGGTAATGAATAAATGCAACCCACAATGATCATGAAAAAGACCATCGCATGCGCAATTGCTGTCGCCATGAGCCCATTGGCATTCGGGGAGGACAATACCCTGACCGCCGCCGAGAAGAAGGAAGGCTGGAAGCTCCTCTTTGACGGGAAATCTGCGACTGGCTGGAACAGCTGGAAGACCAAGAAGCCACTCAAACTCGGGGCCTGGGTAGTGGAGGACGGCGCCCTCACCCTGAAGAACAAGAATGCGGGCGACATTTACACCACAGAAGCCTACGAGAACTTCGAACTCAGCCTGGAGTGGAAGACCAAGGGAAACAGTGGAATCCTGATCCGGGTTAATCCCGAGGCCGGTGGACCCATCTACAAGGTGGCTCCCGAGGTGCAGATCGAGCGTTCCAAGGGCAAGGCCAGCACGGACGCAGGTGGCCTCTATGCGCTCTATCCTATTGCGGTGGAGGGCGAAAAGAAGATCAATCCCGATGGCTGGAACACGGTGAGGATTCGCCTCGTGGACGGGAAGGGAACCCACTGGTTCAATGGCCAGAAGGTGGCGGAATACGAGATCGGGAGCGAGGACTGGAACAAGAAGGTGGCAGCGAGCAAATTCGCCAAGTGGAAGGGCTTTGCGGAGACCAGGAAGGGTTATCTCGGCCTGCAGGATCACGGTGCGCAGGTGTCCTTCCGGAATGTGAAGATCAAGGTGATCAAGTAGGTGCTTGCCGGAGGGGTCACCAGCCCCCCACCGGTCCTGCAGCACCCCTCACAAGGGAGCGGACGGATTTACCCGCTGTCCTGCATTGTGAGGGTGATGCTTGACAGGCTTCCGCTTCGTCGTGAAGGCTCACGCGATGTCTGAATATTCAGCGGAGGTGGTCTTCAGGCCCACCAGTGATGCCCTGGCCTATCTTCCCGAGGGTCCGTGCCAATACGGTCCGGGGCAGGTGTCGTGGGTGGCGATCCAGCACGGCGGAGACTCGAGAGAGGGTTCGATCAATGTCCTTGACCTGGCCAGCGGCGAAAATCGGCACTACGTCCTGCCCGGGCGTCCGGGGTTTGCCTTTCCCACGGACAATCCCTCCGTCTTCCTGACGGGGCTCGAGCGGAAGGTGGGCTTCTTCGATGTGGAGTCCGCCAGCTGGGTGGGAACCTTCGGGGAAGTGGAGGGCGAGGAGGAGGGGACCATCATCAACGATGGGGTGATCTGTGGCAACGGGGTGCTCTTCGGCACCAAGGACGTGGCATTCACGGATCCCAAGGCGGGCTTGTATCTCTGGCTTCCGGGCATGAACGTGGTCACCCACCTGCGCGGCGGGCAGACCTGTTCGAATGGGAAAGTGATTCTTTTGCGGGAGGGGGGCAGCTACCTTCTGGATATCGATACGCCCACCAAGGTGGTGGTGGAGTATCCATTCGACCTGGAGAACCAGCGACTGGGGGATCCGCGGACGGTGGTGGATCTGCAGGAGGTCGACGCATATCCTGACGGGATGGTGATCACCCCGGATGAAAAGAGTGTCATCATTGCGATCTACAATCCGAATGATGTGGAGTCGGGAGAAGCACGTCAGCACAGCCTGGCTAACGGTGAATTGGAGGCGGTGTGGAAGACGCCCGGTTCTCCCCGGGTGACCTGTCCGCTCCTGGCGGAGATAGCGGGGGAGGCGGTGCTACTCCTCACTACCGCCGTGGAGCACATGAGCGCGGAGGAGCAGGCGCGGCATCCGAATGCCGGGTGCCTCTTTCAGGCGGCCACTCCATTTGGGGGCATGGCGGCAGTTGAACGACTGGAGGTTCCGTAGGGGGCCCCGGGACAGTTCCGGCCGGGAAAGAACAGAGCGGACCCTACCCCTTCTGCAGGGCATTGAGGAGACCGGCGAGGAAGGAGAGAATTCCGCTGAGAGCTTCGCGGTAGTCCGAGTCGCCGAGCAGGCCGAGGCATCCCTCGGCCTCTTCAAGGAGAGTCGCAGCCCGGTGCAGAGACCTGCCGATGGCTCCCTGGTATTCGGCGATGCCGGCCAGGACGGTGAGGTCGAGTTCCTCCTGCTGGATGATCCGCTTCTGCAGGATCTCACGCTGGGTGGCACCGGCGTCCTCGAGGAGGTAGAGCATGGGGAGGGTGAGCTTTCCCTTTTCAAGGTCGGTACCAAGGGTCTTTCCGAACTGTTCTTCGCTCCCGATCAGGTCGAGACAGTCGTCGTAGATCTGGTAGGCCGTTCCCAGCTTCATACCGAAATCCTTCATGGCCTCGCGGGTTTCCCCGGACACGTTGGAGAGGTAGGCTGACAACTCTGTGGCACCGGCGAAGAGGGCGCCGGTTTTCATCCCGATGATGCGGAAGTAGTCCTGCTTCGTGAGGGTAAGATCAAAGCGTCTTTGAGTCTGCAGAATCTCGCCCTGGCATACATCCCGCGAGGCGGCCGCAATGGCCCGGGAGAGGACCAGATCATCGAACTCGGTCGAAAGCATGAGGGCATGCGAGAAGAGGGCATCGCCCAGCAGGACCGCGAGTCCATCTCCCCACTTGCAGTTGGCGGTGGCTACATTGCGGCGCGTGCTGGCCCCATCGATGATGTCATCGTGGACCAGGGTGGCCATGTGAATGAGTTCGAGGATGGTGCCAAGCTTCAGATGATTGGCGGTTACTCCTCCGCTGGCGCCGCCCATGAGGATGCAGAGAGCCGGACGGATACGTTTGCCTGCCGTATCGCAGATGTAGGACATGTAGGGCTCCACTCCGGGATCGAAATGACGCACCTGGTCCCGCAGGGAGGACTCGACCTGCTTCAGTTCATGGTCCACCAGAGCAAAGGGAAGACGTCTGGTATCGCCCGGATCGATCTTGAACTTCTTGGGCATTTTTTCGTGCAGGGCTTGTGAAATATTTCACAAGCGTCGCCAAGGAGCAACAAACTTTCTCTAATTTCTCTAATTTCAGTAATTTCCGAAATTTCTTTAAGGTTGCCTGCGGAGAGGGCTTGTCGTTGCATCTCCATTACGATGAATTCTTTCAGGCTCACCACAGTGTTGGCGTCGCTGGCAGCGACGGGAATGGTCTCCGGGATTGAAGTCGGTGAGAAGCCGGACACTCCGAAACTTCCGGGTGTGCCCTACGTAGTGCATGACGGCACGCGGCCCCAGCCGGTCAAGGTGAAGAGTGCGGGAGCGGTTTCGGTCAAACCCCCCGGTGATGCCCTTGTGCTCATCGGTGAGAAGAGTTCTGATACCTGGGACGGCAACAAGTGGCCGATCGTGGACGGCGTGATGACGGTGGCAGGGGGGGGGGGCGTGCGTTCCAAGGCGAAGTTTGGCGATTGCCAGTTGCACCTCGAGTACCGGGTGCCGGCCGGTCGCAAGGTGAATGGGCAAGGGGGCGGCAACAGCGGGGTGTTCCTGATGGGTCTCTATGAGGTGCAGGTGGGTGAGAGCCACACCAACCAGACCTATCCCGATGGCCAGACTGCGGCTCTCTACGGGCAGGCTCCGCCGCGGGTAAATCCCTCTACTCCACAGGGGGAATGGCAAAGTTTTGACATCATTTTCGAGGCCCCCGGCTACAAGGACGGGAAAGTGGTGGAACCGGCGGTCGTCACCGTGATTCACAACGGCGTGCTGGTGCATCACCGCAAGGCACTTCTAGGTAGTACCAGACACAAGGCTCTCGCCACCTACCCCGCCAAGCACCCGGAGAAGGCATCCATCAGCCTGCAGGATCACGGCGATCCCATCCAGTACCGCAACATCTGGGTGCGGGAACTGGGGGAATACGACGCAGCGGCCAGTAAGTAGAAGTGCACCGGGGAATATTTTCTCTAACAAATTGGACAATTTTCACCCGGCGAAGCGTTCTGACTTTGCCGGGTGTTGAATTTCGAGAGAGCCCCCTGACACTACAATTATTCCATTTTAATATAATTGCCCATCCTCCAGTTGGAGCTAACTATTGACCAATGAAAACGAAACGCCTTCATTTATGCGGCCTTCTCGGAGTTCTGGGAGGACTCGGGCTCAGTGCGTGTGGAGAGAAAAATGACGGTGCCACGGTCTCGGCAGGGGGCGGAGGCTCAAAAGAAGTTGCCCTCAAGGCGGTTGCCGGTGATCCGGCCCCGGCCCCGGCAGGCGATCTGGCAGCGGTGGCGAAGGCGACCGGTTTTGCCAGGCTCATGCCCAACACCACCCACGCCTACATTGGGATTTACGATGGCAAGGGCTTCGTGGACGAGATCCGGAAGTCAGCGCTTTTGAAGCTGGCTGAAGAACAGCTCGGCGAGAATCTGCTGGGGGGTAATCCCGATTTCGACCTGGAGAATCTCGAGGAAAACCCCGAGGTCCAGATGATTACCGCGCTTCTGGGAGAGGAGATCTTCCTGGGGGTGGGCAATGATGTGTCCGGGCAGCTCTCCAATCTGGTGGCCTTTAACGAATCATACAGCCGCCATTCGATGAAGGCTCTGGTACAGACGGCAACGGCTTTCCTGACCGGGGAGGGACCCGACGAGAATAATCCGGAGGCTGCTCTGCAGGCCTCTCTGATGCCGCTTCTCGGAGGCCTGATTGGGGATCCCAAGGGGGGGATGGGTGTGCTGGAGAAGGCCCAGATGCCGCCGCTCACGCTTGGGTTCAAGGTCAGTGACGAAGAGAAGCGGGGGCAGTTGTTTGAAATCGCAGCCCAGGGGATTGGCGCCATGCTTGAGGAGATCGGCCCTGACGGAGAGGGTTTTGCGGAGGCCGTCAACCTGGAGCGGGCCGGATCCAAGTTTACGGGTCTCAGGATCAAGGGGGAAGAGCTGGTTGCCTCCATGCCACCGGACGTGAAGGAGGGCCTGGCGCAGTTCATGGATGCTGCCACTGTTGATAAGCTCATGAAGATTCTTGAGTCCAAGAATATCGTAATGGCGATCGGTGTGCATGAGAACTACCTGGTGGGTTTCCTGGGTTCGAGCGCTGACGATCTGCAGATCGCTGCCAGTCCGGCGGAGTCATTGCTTTCCCGGCCGGAGGCAGCCTTCATGAAGTCCTTCGCAGGCAAGCGGCTGCTCAGTTTCGCCACCGTGTCGAAGGAGTTGCAGGACAGCTCAAAGGGAAGGTCCATCTTTGGGAGCATGGCCACCGGCCTCAAGGAGGGCCTGGCCGAGACCGAGGCCTTTGGCGATTTGCAGGACCTTGAGGTTCTCCTCGGGTTGATCGCCGAGCAGGAGCGTGCGATTCTGAACCTTCACACCTTTACTCCCGGAGGGAGTGTGGCCTTCCTCGAGGAGGGGTTGAAGATCGAGGTCTTCGGTGGGGCCGACGTGCCCAACGTGGACCTGGACACGCCCCGGCGCTACGCCGGACTCGGTAAGGATGACGGAGTTTTCCTCTTTGCCAACTGGGTCTCGAATCCAAGCTACACTGAGAAGGCCCTTGAGTATGTCGAGACGCTTGGGCAGACGATTTACCTGGCAGCCCGGCAGCTGGCCAGGATGGACCTCCCTGACGAGATCGCCGCCGATTTCGAGGAAATGACAGATGGATTCGGAATGTTCGACGAGCAGATCCGTCCCCATTTTCTCGAGTTGTGGTCCGGCCTGCGCGGCGACCTGGTGGCTGGTCTTGGAGAGGAAGGGGCTGTGGTGGTCGACCTCAAGGGCGCGCTGCCCACGGTGCCCGGGCTCCCGCAACTCGTGGTGGATGAAGGCAAGGCCCCGCGTATCGCCATGCTGGCCCCGATCAAGGACAAGAAGAAGCTAGGGGATTCCTGGGATAACGCGGAGAAGGCCCTCAACGGGATTCTCAAGATCGTGAGTGAAATGACAGGGGAGAACATTCCCATGCAGAGGCCAATGAGCAGCGAGAAAAATGACCTCAAGACCTGGTTCTTTCCATTCCCCTTCCAGACCGATGACTTTGTCCTGAACGTCTCTGTCGATGAGAAGAATTTCTTTGCTTCGACTTCAAAGTCCTACATCCAGGATCTCTCCGCCAAACTGGAGAAGGCCGAGGTGGATCCCGCTGCCAAGGGTGCCTACTTCAATGTGAACTTCGCTGCCCTGAATGCCTACCTCAACGACTGGATCAAACTCCTGGAGGAGAAGCAGGATGACATCTTCGGGGAAGGTTCGCCGGACGCGGAGGATATCATGGAGGCGCTCCCCATGGTAAAAAAGGCGGTGGCCGGTCTTGGCGAACTGAAGAACATCAGAGGCCATACCCGGAAGGAGGATGGAGTGCTCCGAACCTCGGTGCATTTCAGGACCGGAAAATAACGGGCTGTCCGGTGGCTTCCCGGGGAGATATTCCAGGCAGGATTTTTTGGGAGGGCCGTGAAGGCGGTCCTCCCTTTCCTTTGAGATGGCAGACCCCTTTCCGCTGGTCAAGTGGACGGATGGGCATAGAGTTACACTATGGCTAGGCTGATCGTACCCCAGGAGGACGAGCAGGAGGTTGGTGCTGCCCAGTCTGAAACGGTTGAGCTGGCGTTGGCGCGTCAGCGCCAACGGGACACCGTTCAGTCCCTGATCAGCTCCATGATTCTGGTGGGACTCCTGATCGGGGTGCTGGCTCTCATCACGATTCTTTCCCTGCGGACCGAGTCGCCCACGATCGTAACCTACCAGGCTCCCGTGCCCGAGGAGGAACGCGTCGAGCGACCGGAAGTGAATCAGCGGGCCCGGCCCAATCCGCCGGGTCAGAAGTCTTCGCGGGCCAAGGTGATTGCCTCGCAGGCGCCGTCTCCCGTGTCTGTTCCCATTCCTGACAACCCCGTCCCGGAAGGCCCCTTCGGAATGTCGGACGAGATCGGGGAAGGCTGGGGCGACAATGAAGGTGATGGAACCGGAGGCGGGGGAGCATCTTTCTTCGGGAGTTACCGGAAGGGCAGGCGGGTAGCCTACGTGGTCGACTTTTCCGGATCGATGGGATCGACCGCGGAAGGCGGAGGCACCTTTGCCCAGGCCCTCAAGAAAGAGCTCACGACCTCGATCGGCAACCTTTCCCCGGGAATGTATTTCACGGTCATATTCTTTTCATCCCGCGCCTGGAATTTGACCACCGAGGGCAACGATTACGTTGGTAACGGTTGGCATGGACTTGGAGAACCGCCTCACACCAACTGGTATCCAGCTAATGAAGGCATCAAGAAGGAAGTTATCGGTAAGATCAACAGGATGCCGGTGGCTGGTGGCACGATGTGGTATCCCGGCCTCAAGATGGCCATGACCATGAATCCGCCCCCGAGTATTGTGTTCCTTCTTTCCGACGGGGAACCCCGCGATGGGGATGAGATCGCCTTTAACATGAAGCAGCTCAACCCGGGGGGGACGCCAATTGACACCATCGCCTTTGAAGTTCCTGGTTCGCCTGCGGGTCGTCTCATGGAGGTTGCGAAGGACACCGGCGGGAAGTTCGTGATGGTGTACAAGGGTGAACGCAAGACCGGGCGTGCGGCCGAAGCGCTGACCGATCCAAGGCATGATTGATCCTTCGCCCTGAAGAGGCGGTAGTCACCCCTGTCTCGTCTTCAGGATGGCCTCTGCCAGGGCGAGGTCCTGGGGTAGAGTGATCTTGAGGTTGGGGAGGAGGTTTTCGACGAGCCTGGTGGCTACGCCGATAGCCTCCGCGGCCGACACGTCGTCGGTCACCTCGAGGTGTTGGGACTCGGTAGCCCGGTAGGCCCGGCGCAGGATCTCGAAACGAAAGACCTGGGGGGTCTCCATGATCCAGAGCCGGTCGCGAGACATGGAGCGATGAGTGAAGTCGTGGTCGTCGGCCGTCTTGATGGTCTCGGTGACCCGGCGGGCGAGGGCTGCCGCACCTTCGTCGTGGGAGGTTCTGATCACCTGGTCAATCTGTTCGGGTAGAATGAGGGGACGGGCTCCATCATGTACCGCGACGTAGGTCGGGGGGGACGGGATGGCATCAAGGCCGCGCATCACGGAGAGAAAGCGTTCGCGATCACCGTCCACCCGCAGGACGGGCTTCCCTGTCCCGGGATCGAGCTGTGCAAAGCGTTCTTCGCTGGTAACCACCACAACGGTTTCGACCTCCCTGGCCCCTAGGAAGGCATCGAGGCTCCACTGGAGGACCGGTTTGTCTCCGAGAAGGGCGACCATCTTGTCAAAGCCCATCCTGCGACCGTGTCCTGCCGCGACAATAATGGCAGCGCAGCTCATTTGATGAGGGAATTCACGTTCCAAGGATAAAGTTTCAGTTTGCCAGGGCGATCAACCCGTATCTTCAGGAGAGCTTCTCCATGACCGCCTGGGAAAGGCTCTTGCCGTCGGCGCGACCGGCTGTGCGCTCCTGGAGAATCTTCATGACCCTGCCCATGTCAGCCCGGGAGGAGGCTCCAGATTCCTCGATGGCGGTGGACACCAGTTCATTCACCTCTTCCGGTGAGAGGGGGGCGGGAAGATAGTGTTCCAGGATGGTGATTTCGGTCTCCTCCTGGTCAGCCAGTTCAGTGCGGCCGGCCTTGGTGAACTGCTCCACGGATTCCCGGCGCTGCTTGATCTGCTTCCGGATGAGATTGACGATCTCGCCCTCGTTCAGTTCTCCGTCCGCTCCTCCTTTTTCGATGGCGGCGTTCTTGATCGCGCTTTTGACCGCGCGCAGGGTGTTGAGAGCGACCGGGTTCCTGGCACGCATGGCGTCCTTCAGGTCTTCAGTGAGTTGGGTTGCGATGTCGGCCATGGGATGGAAGAAGGAGTTTCAGGCCTGAAGTTGCAAGTTTCAAGTGTCCAGAAGCCGCCCCCGCCGGTTGTGGGTCATGGGAACATGAAACTTGAACTTGAAACCCGGGAGAGGAAGCCCCTTTCTCCCTTCGTGCGCGCAGGCAGCCTGTATCTTGTCTTCGTCGGGTTACTCTTCTGTGTGGCAGGCGGAGCCTTCGCCCTGCTCATGTGGCGGAGCTTCGACCGCGCTTCCGGGCAGCGCGCATGGGCAGAGATTCAATGTGCCATCCTGGAGTCACGGGTCGATCAACGCAAGATCGGTAGCGATGTGGAAACAGAGTACAGTTTTGCGGTGACCTATGGCTACTCCTACGACGGCAAGGTGTTCACCTCGGAACGCTACAGCCTGCAGGGAGCTCCCTGGAGTTCCTCGAAAGAACGTTCGCAGCGCAGAGTGGACAAATTCCCGGGGGGTGCCACCAGATCCTGTTATGTTAATCCCGAGGATCCTTCCTCAGCTGTCCTGAAGCTGGACTCAAAGGCACCCGGTTACTCGCTGTGGTTCCCGTTGATCTTCATAGTGGGCGGGATCGGCATGATGATCGGGGCCGTCCGAAGCGATTTGAAGATGCGACGCTCCGCTCAACAGGAGAGCTGAATTGAGGCTGGGCCGATACTGCCTGCGAGCGGATTAGCTTGAGGTCACCTTGACGAGGAATCCTTTCCTGCGTGCTCCGGTGAGCATGGTGTGTAGCAGCCAGAGAGCAGCACCGAGAAAGATGATGTTCATTGCAAGGGAGGCCACCATATGGATTCCCGGGAAGGTGCCAGACTGGATGACGTCTCGCATGCCTTCAAAGACATGAGTGGAAGGAAAGATCTGGGCAAGGGGTTGGAGCCAGGCGGGTAGGGCGGAGACCGGATAGAAGACCGCGGAAAATGGTTGGACCATGAAGGGGATGGCCCAGGCCAGGGACTCAGCCCCGTGGCCGAAGCGCAGAATAAGACTGACTGAAATCAGTCCCAGGGACCAGCCGAAGAGAAGGAGGTTGAGGTAAAAGGGAATGAGAGCGAGCTCGAGATTGAAGAGATTGAACTGGTAGGCCACGATTGCAATGACCGCGAGGATGAGACCGGTGAAGATGACCCGGCAGAAGCCGACCAGAAACATGGCTCCAACATACTCTGTGGTTCGCACGGGTGCGGCGAAGATATTGAGGAGATTACGCGTCCAGACATCTTCCAGAAACGAGATGGCTACTCCCTGCTGGGCGCGGAAGAGGGCATCCCAGAGAATGATGGCCCCGATAAGGTAGGTGATGGTCTGGGGGAAGTCCCCCGACGTCTCGGACTGGAGGTATTTGGTCAGGAATCCCCAGACCAGCAGCTGTACGAAAGGCCAGAAAACGAGTTCGACGATCCGCACCGGATGGCGGGTGTAGAGCCAGAAATATCGCAGGGCGATGGAGCCGAGGACGCGGAAGTTCATGCAGTCGTATCTGCGCTATTGGGCTCCTATTCGGAGTTGTTGTCCAGCGAACTCAGCGAATTCCTCCTTCCGCGAGCGGCCCTCTACGGCCTTTGTGACTTATAGCGCCACCAGATCACGCGCCCGTCGGCCTTGCGAAGGATAGATGTAGAATTCAGGCCAGAATCTCTTTTACGACCCGGGCTTCTTCCACGCCGGTAAGTCGTTGGTCCAGTCCCTGGTAGCGGAAGGTAAGCTTCTCGTGGTGAATGCCAAGCTGGTTCAGGATCGTGGCATTCAGGTCACGGATATGAACTGGATCCTCCAGGATATTGTAGCAGTGATCATCCGTCTTGCCATGTTCATAGCCCCGCTTGATTCCAGCTCCTGCCATCCATGTGGTGAAGCATCGGCCATGGTGATCACGGCCATGGTTGTTCTTGGTAAGTTTACCCTGAGAGTAAATCGTGCGGCCGAATTCGCCGCCGCAGATCACCAGGGTATCATCAAACATGCCGCGCTCCTTTAAATCCTTGATCAGGCCGGCACAGGGCTGATCGATATCTTCGCACTGCTGGCGCAGTTTTGAGGGCAGGCTGCCGTGCTGGTCCCAGCCACGATGAAAGAGTTGCTGGAAACGCACCCCTTTCTCAGCCATCCGCCTGGCCAGGAGACAATTACGCGCAAAGCTACCGGGTTTCTCCACTGCCGGCCCGTAGAGCTCCTTGACGTGCTTGGGCTCCTTGGAGATATCCATCAGGTCAGGCACTTCGGCCTGCATCCGGAAAGCCATCTCGTATTGCTCAATCCGGGACTGGGTCTCCGGGTCGGCAAACTTCTTGAAAGTCCCGCTGTTGAGTTCCTTGAGGCCATCAAGCATCCCGCGACGTGCATCACGATCAATGCCTGGCGGATTGTTCAGGTAAAGAACCGGCTCGCCGTTACTGCGCAGCTTCACCCCCTGGTGACTCGAGGGAAGGAAACCACTGCCCCAGAGCCTGTCATACAGTGCCTGCAACTGCCCGCGCCCGCGCGATATCATGACAATGTATGCCGGCATGTTCTCATTGACACTGCCCAGACCATAGCTCAGCCATGAGCCCATGCTCGGCTTACCCTGCTGCTGGACACCGGTATTGATGAAGGTGATTGCCGGATCATGATTAACCGCCTCGGTATTCATCGTCTTGATGATCGTGATGTCATCCACGATGCCGGCGGTATGCGGCAGAAGGTCCTTGTTGACCCAGGTTCCGTGCTTGCCAAAGCGCTCAAACTCAAACATTGGCGCCACGCAGGGAAAGGACTTCTGGCCGCTGGTCATGCCCGTGATGCGCTGTCCCCGGCGGATGGAATCAGGCAACTCCTTGCCATGGATATCACGTAATTCCGGCTTATAGTCAAAGGTGTCAATGTGCGAGGGACCACCCGGTAAGAACAGATAAATGGCACGCTTCGCCTTCGGGGCAAAGTTGGGAAACCCCGGCAAGCCCTCAGCCGCCTGCGCGGAACCAATCAGGCCGGGATCCCAAAGGCTGCTGAGAGCGGCGGCTCCCATGCCATGTCCGGTAGTTAACAAAAATCGACGCCGTGTTGGATCGGGATACATTTTTTACTGGTGTTCAGTTAGATCAGAAAAGTTTAACCCCGTGTAAGGGTTTCGTCCATGTTCAGCAGGAGCTGGGCCACAACCATCCAGGCGGCATGGTCAGGCGCCTCAATGGTCTCATCACGGGCCATGTCGCCGACAGCAACAAACTCCTTGGCCTTCTGGGGATCGTTCCGGAATCGTGTTAACTGATCACCGAGGACCCTCTCGATCACCTGCACCTCCGCCTTTGTGGCAGGGCGGGACAGGGCCAATCTGAACCCGTAGTCAATCCTGGAGAGCGTGTCATTGCCGCCTTCCTTGATCAATCTCTGGGCAAGGGCACGGGCCGCCTCGACAAACTGTGGGTCATTAAGGGTGACCAGGGCCTGCAGGGGGGTATTGGTAATCGGCCGCTGAATCCTGCATTTTTCGCGCGTGGGCGCATCAAATATCAACATGTTTGGCATTGGGGCGGAGCGCTTCCAGTAGGTATACATGGAACGCCGGTAAAGCTTCTCGCCATTGTCGCGTTTATAGCGCAGTCCACCATTGAGCGAGACCTCGTTCCAGATATTGGGCGGCTGGTAGGGCTTAACGCTGGGCCCGCCAACCTTCTTCACCAGCAATCCGGAAAGATCCAGTGCAGTATCCCGAATAAACTCACCCTGAAGGCGGAACCGCGGAGAGCGGGCCAGCAGGATATTCGCAGGGTCACCCTTGGCCAACTGCGGAGTCACCCGTGCGGCTTGCCGATAGGTCGCGGAAAGAACAATCTGCTTGAGCATCCGCTTCACGTCCCAGCCGCTCCCCACAAAATCAGCGGCCAACCAGTCAAGCAGTTCCGGGTGACTCGGGGGACTCCCCTGGTTGCCAAAGTCATCAACCGTCTTCACCAGCCCGCGCCCGAAGAGCAACGCCCAGTAGCGATTGACCGTCACCCGCGCCGTAAGCGGGTGCTTGCCGGAGGTGAGCCACTTCGCCAGGCCAAGACGGTTGGATGCTGCCCCCTCTCCAAGGAGCGGAAGGGCAGCTGGCACTCCCGGCTTCACCACCGCGTCAGGCCCATCCTTGATCGGCTGGTCATAAGCACCGCGGTTAAGCACATAAGTGACCCGTGTCTTGTTCCCCGGGTTGTCCTGCATCACCATTGAGGTGGTCGCCTTCTGGCTCTTTATCCCGTTCTCCTGAGACTGAAGCTCACTGCGCGCTGCGACCAGCTTCTGGTATCCTTTATCCGTTGAGGAAAGATAATGCTCAAGGAGGGCCATTTTCTGGTTCTTGGTGCGCTTGGCGGCCGGCGTTGCCAGGATCCCCTTGATCGGGTCGCCGCCAAGCCGCTGAATCTCGCTTGCAGAAAGCGCCCGGTTGTAGATGCGCAACTCATCGACCTCGCCGTTGTAGTTGCCGCCATTTGAACGACTGCCGATCTTGAACGGTGTTTGCGTAACAATGGAATCCTTGAGCGAATCCTGCTCAACCTTGTTTCCCGCCAGCTTCCCATCAATGAAAATCTTCACTCCGGAGGCCTTGGATGAACCGTCATAAACAACGGCCACATGCTGCCACTTGTCCGCTGCAAGGGGTTGTGCGGAAACCACCTTGAGTGCGTTTCCGGGCCAGCTGCTGATGATGTGCGTGCCAACCGCCCGGTTTTGGAACCAGAGGTCATAACCCCGGTACAACTTGCCGACGTCCATGCGGGCAAATACCGAGCCGTTTCCATTACCGGGCACCTTGAGCCAGGCTGCAAAGGTGAAGGCCTTATCACGTTCACGGGCCGGCCAGGCCGCAAAAGAGACGGCAGTCTTGCCATTGAACTTCAATCCGCCGCCAGCCCCACGCTTGGCCGGATGAACCTTGCCGCCGATTTGACCCACGCCGCCACCGACACTCGCCTTGACCTGGTTGCCGCTCCTCTCATCAAGCGGGAAAAAATGCGCCAGCCCGGCAGGCTCGGGCAACGCGTTTCCCGCGGATTTTTCCGCCACGCGCAGCCACTTTGCATATTCCGGTACCGCGGCACGCTTGTAGCTTTCAATCTCCTTGTTCCTGGCCTCGATTGCCTTGCGCAACTCCGCCAACTTCCCAGCCTGGGCTCTCGGCGGCACGTTCACCACGGGCGCCTGGTTACCACCGCGCGACTGCATGCCAGGGTCGGTGGTATTGTTGAAGTAGGCAAACATCTGGTAATATTCACGCTGGGAAATCGGGTCATACTTGTGGTCATGGCACTGGGCACACTCCATGGTAAGGCCCATCCAGACATTGGCAGTGGTCTTTACCCGGTCGACAACGTATTCGACCCGCAGTTCCTCCGCAAAGGCGCCACCCTCATCCGAGGTGGCATGGTTACGGTTAAAGCCGGAGGCCACCCGCTGGGCAACCGTTGCATCCGGCAACAGGTCCCCGGCCAGTTGCTCAACGGTAAACCGGTCAAAAGGCATGTTGGAATTGTAGGCGTCAATCACCCAGTCACGCCACGCCCACATGTCACGGGGTCCATCCGCGTGCATTACTGAGGAGTCGCCATAGCGCGCCGCATCCATCCACGCCAACGCCATGCGCTCACCGTAACGCTCCATGCCGAGCAGTCGATCAACCACCTTCTCATAGGCCTGCGGCGATTTGTCATTAACGAATGCCTCGACATCGGCCGGCACCGGCGGCAAGCCGGTAAGGTCGAAGGTGACCCGGCGGATCAGGGTGCGGCGATCCGCCTCAGCGGATTGCCGCAGGTCTTGTTTTGAAAGCATCCTTAAGACGAAGGCGTCTATCGGGTTGTTCACCTGCAGGGCCTTGTCGGCCATTGGCGGAACCTTGGCCTTCACGGGCAACAGGAAAGCCCAATGATCTTTGTATTCAGCACCGGAAAGCACCCATTGCTTTAGCAGTGACTTCTGTTCCGCGCTCAACACCTTGTGCGAATCGGGAGGAGGCATCACCTCGTCCTCATCATCAGTGGCGATGCGGAACAGCAACTCACTCTCCGCAAGTTTCCCGGGATCGATTGCCCTCACTCCGTCACGCAGCTTGACGGCCCCTTCAGGGGTATCAAGTCTGAGGTCAGCCTTGCGGTCATGGGCATTCGGCCCGTGGCAAAGGAAACAGTTGCTCGATAGAATCGGGCGGATGTCGCGGTTGAAGTCGATCGCATCCGCAGCCGGGAGGAGGGGACTTGCGCCGATGAGACAAAGGAGCGAAGTGTGCTTGGGCGTGAGCATGGGTTGATGGGTCTGTGGTCCGGCGGTGTTTCAGCTAGGTCATGATATCCTGAATCACGTGTCCGTGTACGTCGGTGAGTCGGTAATCGCGGCCGGAGTAGCGATAGGTCAGCTTTTCGTGATCGAGTCCCATGAGGTGAAGGATGGTAGCCTGGAGGTCGTGGACATGGACCCGCTTGTCAACGGCTGTGAGGCCGAACTCGTCGGTGGCTCCGTAGCTCATGCCGCCCTTCACGCCGCCGCCAGCCATCCAGACGGTGTAGCCATAGTGGTCATGGTCACGGCCCTTCTTGCCCTCCGAAGTGGGAGCCCGTCCGAATTCTCCACCCCAGACGACGAGTGTCTCGTCGAGGAGTCCACGGGACTTGAGATCCTTGATTAGAGCTGCGATGCCCTGGTCGCAGGCGTCGGCGAGGGCCTTGTGACCACCCGGGATATCCCCGTGGCCGGTATCCCAGGCAATGTCGTAGCCGCTGATGGAGTGAGAGAGCTGCACGCAGCGCACTCCCCGTTCCACCAGTCGCCGGGCGATCAGGCAACCCTTGGCATACTCACTGTTCCCGTAGAGATTCCGGGTGGCTTCAGACTCTTTCTCGATGTCGAAGACGTCCGGAACGGAGAACTGCATGCGGAAGGCCATTTCCATCGCCTCGATGCCGGCTTCCAGGTCCCTGTCGCGCTCGCGGCGATCAAGGTGCAGCTTGTTGAGCTTGGTGAGGAGATCGGCCTGCTTGCGCTGCTCGGTGCGCGAGAGTTGGGTATTCTTCAGGTTGCGCATCACGGCATCCGGCTTCATTTGCTGGATGTTGACGTAGGCACCGGTGTAGGCACCGGGCAGGAAGGAATTTCCCCAGTTGGCCAGTTTGCCCCGTGGCTGGGCACGCGGCGACATGGCCACGAATCCGGGAAGGTCTTCGTTCTCGGTTCCCAGTCCGTAGACCAGCCACGATCCCATGCTGGGGCGATTCGGTTGGAGGGATCCGACATTGGTCATGAGAATGGCTCCGGCATGTTCCGGGATGTCGGTATGCATCGAGTGAATGAAGCAGAGGTCATCGACCACTTCGCCGACTCTGGGGAAGATGTCGCTGACCCACTTCCCACAATTGCCATACTGCTTGAAGCCAAAGTAGGAGGGAGCCAATCCGCCTTTTGTATTACGCAGGGATTTGCGGTCCACGAGCGTGGGCCGCTGTCCGGAATATTTCGCGAGGGACGGTTTGTAGTCAAAGGTATCTACCTGGGATGGCCCGCCCGGCATGAAGAGCTGGATGACATGCTTGGCTCTGGGTGCGAAGTGCGGGAGCTTGGGAGCCAGGGGGGATGGCTCAGCAGCCTGTTTGGTGGCTGCGCCGGCGGTGGCCAGACCGGCCTGCTGGAGGACGCCGGCGAGACCGAGAGTCCCGAATCCGGCTCCCATCTTACGGAGAATTTCGCGACGGGAAAACTGGCCCTTGTGAAGGGCGGAGAGGGCCTGCCGGTAGGCAGCTTGGTGTTCTTGGAATTTCATCTTGGTCAGGCCGGTCCGATGCTGGCTCAGGGTCCTCCTTATGGAGGAAAAAGCCAGTTTCTTTACATGATCAAACTATATGCGCTGGTCAGGCGGGAGGGCAAGGCAGAGAATATCACCTGATGCGCTTAGCGCCGCTTGTCACTCTCTGGATTCTGGCGTCTTTTTCATTTGGAGCTCCTGCTCCAGGACGCTCGCCGAACATCGTGTTCATCCTCGCTGATGACCTCGGCTGGGGGGAACTGGGTTGCTACGGCAGCACCTTTAATGAAACCCCGCATCTTGATCAGTTGGCCAGGGAGGGGGTCCGGATGACGCAAGCCTACGCTGCGGCCCCGGTTTGCTCGCCCTACCGGGCGAGTTTGCTCACCGGTCAGTATCCAGCCCGCCACGGATTGCTCGATTACCTGCGTCCCACCACTGCCAACCCGCTCTCCCCGAGGCACGTCACCATCGCCGAGCGACTCAAGGCGGCGGGCTACGTCACCGGAATGATCGGGAAGTGGCACCTCAGCGGCTACAGGTATCACAAGGCTCCGATTGAACTGCGGGCGACCGACCATGGTTTCGACGAGGAACTGGTGACGGAGATCAAGGGGGTGGGGAACGGGGCTAACTTTTTTCCCTATGTCTTCCGGACCCAGCCGATCTCCTGGAACAGTGCGGGCAAGGATAAGCTGCTGCCCGGGAAGGAGTATCTCGTGGATCGCATGAACCACGAAGCTGTTCGCTTCATCGAGCGGCATCGGGAGAAACCGTTCTTTCTCTATCTCAGCCACTTTGCACCTCATTCGATTCTCAACGGGAGGCCCGACCTGGTGGAAAAGTACCGCCGGAAACATCCGCCGGGCAAGAGCACCAGCTCCCGGTGCCATCTTTGCCAGGATACCGGACTTGAAGGCGACCCTCTCAACCACTGGGCGGGTGATCACAATCCGCATCTCGCCGCCATGATTGAGGGCATTGACCAGGGAGTGGGCATGATCGTGAAGAAACTGGAGGAGTTGCGGCTCAGCAAAGATACCCTGATTATCTTCACCAGCGACAACGGCGGTGAACTGAAGGTGACAAGCAACGCCCCCCTGCGGGGAGGGAAGAGCCAGTTGTTCGAGGGGGGAATTCGTGTTCCCCTGATCGTCAAGTGGCCTGGGAAAGTTCCCGGGGACAAGGTGTGCAACTCACCCACCTGCAACGTGGATTTCTATCCGACCTTCCTGGAGGTGAGTGCTGTGAAGCGGGACGAATCGCAGATTCTGGACGGTCGTTCAGTTCTCGAGCTCTTTCAGCGACCGGGAGCGAAACGGAAAGGGCGGACACTCTACTGGCACTATCCGTTGCCCAAGCCCCACTTTCTTGGAGGGGTCTCAGCAGGGGCTATCCGGGAGGGGAAATGGAAGCTGATCGAGTGGTTCGGGAAGAAAGAGATGAGTCTCTTCGATCTGGACCGGGATCCGGGCGAAGAGAGGGATCTTGCGGCGATCCATCCGGAGATGGCAGAACGCCTGCAGAACAAGTTGTCCCTCTGGCGCAACTCGATTCCACCGACGAAGTGACTGCGGACGCATCACACGTGGTTCCGAGGGGCTTGAAATCAGGAACCTGAAACCTGAGAATCGGCCATGACCGCTTCCCTTGCTCCCTTCCATCTCGCCATCCCGGTGGATGATCTTTCTTCTTCACGGAAGTTTTACGGTGAACTTCTGGGTTGCTCCGAGGGGAGGAGTGCAGAGCGCTGGGTGGACTTCAATTTCTTCGGTCACCAGATGGTCTGTCACGTGCAGGAGAAGGCGGGTTCGGGGAATGACCGGATCGCGGGTTCCAATCCGGTGGACGACCACGCCGTGCCCGTCCCCCATTTCGGAGTCGTGCTGGAACTGGAGAGA